>Ga0265301_10000031_pt1 | contig 231566 bp, 299 predicted proteins | sample AusTroGonzalo_MG_2_FD_193488 | JGI IMG/M metagenome (GOLD analysis project Ga0265301, IMG submission 193488) | Bovine rumen microbial communities from tropical cattle in Woodstock, Queensland, Australia - Gonzalo_04 | ecosystem: Host-associated > Mammals > Digestive system > Stomach > Rumen ... | reverse complement strand
TATAAGATTTATAAGGTATTTTTATAATGACAAAGCCATTACGATTATATGGTTGGGAATTAGATAATCCAACTCCAGAAGATATTTCACCAGTATATACAGATACAGCAACTTTATCAAGGGGTTTACCACTTTATGATAATACGGGTGAGATTATACCACAATCTTGGGTTGGTGATATTGATACTACTAATAATACATTTAATTTAATGGAAAAAACAGAATATATAACTTATAATCGAGAAGTTATTGATAGAACAAGTACTCTAGTAACTCGATATTTGTATGAAATTGTACTTGGAGGAAACGAATATCATTGGTATATAAAAGAAAATGATAATTATATAGAAATAACAAATAATGTAACCGTAAATAAAAAAGCTTCATTTGCAGTAAAACCAGCACGTAGAAAATCTGGATCAAATTATAGCTATTATTTTTTACATAATTTAGTTTTAACTCCAACTATATCTAGTAATTTTATGGGGTATCCATATAATGTAACAAGTGGAATTTATTTAAAAACCATTCCAGCTGCATATGGTTTAAATACTTTTTCTTCTAGAGCGTTTGTAAGTGCAGGTGATGATACATCTAGTTTAACTGTAGATTATGTAGATACTTCTACCAGTTCAGACTTTCCTTATATAACTTATCTTAATTTAAACTCAAGAATATTAATATATAATAATCAAGAATACGAATTATATATAAGAGGAACAAAATATAAAGCTTTTGTAGGTATACAAACAGGTACAACTTATTATGTAGAGTATGTTATGAATGAAGATACTAGATATTGGTATTATGCATATTCAAATCAATCTGTAAATAATTCTCCGCATTATACAATTTATTTTTGTTATGATCCTGCAGAAGAGCTTGGATATGTTTATTATAACAGTGCAGATAGTATGAGTAGTTATTATTGGGAAAGTTGTAGCAGAGCACCAAGTTTAGATACCGACACATTACCTTGGTAAATAATATAATAAGGAATATGTAATATGACTTATGTAAGAAATACTTCATTAGATTTAGCATATGATTATCATACAAATACTTATATAACACCTTATTCTGTTAGTAATATGGCTACAACTGCTTTTTATAAGCATCCCAATGTTTCGGAAATAGATGTAAACAATATACCAATTGTAAATAATAATTTATTAATGGCATTTACAAATTGTTATAATTTACAACATGTTTCTAATATTCCTAATTCTGTAACTAATTTATATGGAGCATTTGTGAATTGTAGAAGTTTAGAAGAAGCTCCGGCTTTACCTACTGCAGTTGTTAATATAGATTGGGCATTCCGTGATTGTATTAACTTGACAAATCGAGTAACCATACCTAATTCTGTAACTAGTATGTATGGTACATTTTATAATTGTCAAAATTTATTAGAAGTTTCAGATATTCCAGATTCTGTTCAAAATATGTATGGGACTTTTTATGGTTGTACAAAATTGCAATCTGTTCCAAACTTACCTAATTATATTACACAGTTACCTTTGACATTTATGCTATCTGGTATTGATGATATGCCTATTATACCAAATTCTGTTACAAGTTTGGTAAGAACTTTTATAGCTTGCCGAAATATAGTAGCCATAACAAATAGATTACCAAATTCTATAATAAGCTTGTACCAAACATTTTCTGAATGTTATAATTTAGTTACTCCACCAGTTATACCAGATTCTGTTACAGGAATGTATAGTACTTTTGCGGCTTGCTATAATTTACAATCTGCACCTATAATTCCAAATTCTGTAACTAATATGGCTGGATGCTTTTATGCTTGTGAAAAATTAACTTCTATTTCAACATTACCTAAAAATTTAGTAAACATGGGTAAAGTTTCTGCAGATTTAAAAGGAGCAGGTTGTTTTGGAGGGTGTAAGAATTTAACCACTGCTCCGGCAATTCCAAATACAGTAGTTGATATGAATAGCAGTTTTTGTGATACAGGTATTATTACAATGCCAACTATACCAAATTCTGTTATGAATATGTCAGATTGCTTTATGAATTGTAATGCATTAAAAACAATAAAATCTATTCCAAATAGTGTTATTTATATAGATGGTTGTTTTACCAATTGTACAAATTTAACAACAGCACCCGTTATTCCAGCTTCTGTTCAAGTTATTAATTCGTTTACAACTGATCTAGATAAGCAAGGTTTGTTTTCTGGTTGTACTAATTTGACGGGTGATATATTTATATTATCTAATCAAATTACTAATGCTAAATGGTGTTTTGATGGTACAAGTTTACCCAAGAATGTATATGTTCCAGCAAATTCTGATACTTATAATGCTTTTATAAATGCTGGATATGATACAGAAGGTACTTTAAATGGAGTATATTTAAAAGAATTAAAAGATACTATTTTAACGGTTATTCCAAGTGCATCTACTCCAAATGCAACTGTTCAGCTTATTTATGGAGATATAATAAAAACAGGTACAGGTAGACAATTTATAGATGTAAATTTGAATGATACAGTAGATTATATAGTTACACAAGTTGGATTACCTGTTGTAGAAGGTTCTGTTGTAATGGATGAATCAAAAGAATTAACAATTACATTAGACACAATACCTTCTGGAATATCATATGAGGTATCATATGATGATAGTATATATACTATTGGAACATATACAGGTTTTACAAATCCTAGTCTTTTAGTTGCAGATTCAACACAACAAAATGTTAATTTAGCAGATGGTATAAGTATTAGTACTAATTAAAGGGTAGATTAAAATGGCAATTATAACTGTAAATATTGCAAATAAAATTCCAGTTGTGGCTTATGGTAGCATGATAAGAGCAGATAGATATGCTGATTATAATTATATTCCAGCTTTTCCAAATGCTAAGACTATAGATTTAAATGGATATTTAGGTACATCTGTATATTCGGAGGGTGGAGCTCGCCAAAATAATACTTATACAAATGGATATAAGTATGTTTTTTCTAATCACCAAAATGTTACTAGTATTACCAATTTTAATCAGGTGGTTAATGCTTCACTAGATTATTGTTTTAATAATTGTACAAATTTAGTTTCTGTTACCAATTTACCAAAATATAGTAATAGTATGTATTATGCATTTGCTAATACTAAACTAACAGAAGTTCCATCTCTTCCAAAAGGTATACAATATGCTAATTATGCATTCTCTAATTGTACAGACTTAACTAATGCAAATTTAGCAGGTTTAACACAAGTATCTGGTTTATTTTATACATTTAATGGATGTACATCTTTAACATCAGCTATATTACCAAATAATGTTAAGCAGTTAGTTGGTACTTTTAGTGGGTGTACTGGATTAACCAGTATGCCGATTATACCAAGTTCTGTTACAAACTTATCGAATACTTTTTCTAATTGTACTGGATTAACAACTGCTTCAGCTTTTTCAAATTCACTTTTAATATTAAATTCAACATTTAGAAATTGTACTTCTTTAACAACAGTTACTTCTATACCAGATTCTGTATTAGAAATGCCATATGCTTTTAGTAATTGTACAAATTTAAGCCAAGCCCCTATTTTACCAAATTTTGTACAAAATTTAGCATCTACTTTTGCTGGTTGTACAAATTTAATTACACCTCCAACAATTCCAGAAAGTGTAATTAATCTTTCTAGAATATTTGCGAATTGCCATAATATTAATTCTATGGAATTAAGTTTACCTACTCATGAAAATTTAGAGATATTTAAAATATTTAATGGGGTTACTGATTGGTATGATAAAATAAAGAAAATAAAAAATTTAAATAATTTACAAAGTTGGCAATGGTTATTTGGGCAAAATGATGATTTAATAGAATTCGATATTACTATTCCTAATAGTGTTAAAAATTTAAGTTATTGTTTTTATTATTGCCGAAATTTAACAACTACTCCAAGTATACCAGAAAATGTAACGAATATGGCGTATACATTTTATATGGATAATAAATTAACAACTCTTCCTACTATACCAAATTCTGTTACAAATCTATCACATGCTTTTTATAGTTGTCATAATATAGAAGGTACAGTTAATCTTCCAAGTAATATTAATGATTTGAGTGGAACATTTGCTTTTATTGATCATATTATAGTACCGAGTATTCCGAATTCAGTTATAAATATGGCAGATACTTTTAAAGGTTGTAAAAATTTAGTTATACCACCTGCTATACCAGATTGTGTTAATAATTTATGTAATTGTTTTTATGGTTGTTATAATTTAGATGTAAATGGCATTAGATTACCTTCTTCTGAAAATTTGTGCTGTATTAATATGTTTTATAATGTAGTTAAAACAACAGAAGATTTTGAGAAACTAGATTTGACAGCTGTTAAAAATATTTATGCGATGTTTCATAATGATCAGATTATCAATAGCGCAAATCTTTGTGATTCTCCTAGTATTACTAATATGGCATATACTTTTTATAATTGTAGGCAATTATTTTATGTAGAAAATTTACCTACTAATGTTAAAGATTTATCTTATTGCTTTAGTAATACAAAGTTATCTAGTGTACCAAGCCTTCCTACAAGTGTTGTTAATATGTGCGGTACATTTAGTGATACAAATATAGAGTATATTCCCCTTAAAATTCCTGATTCAGTTAAAACACTTAGTTATTGTTTTGCTAATTGTAATAAATTAATGAGTACAGGTACCTTTGGAATAGGCAATAGTGTAACAAATATAGCGTATTGCTTTAGTGGTTGTAAAAATACAGTAAATACACCACAAAATATACCAGATTCTGTAATTAATATGGCATATTGTTTTGAAGGTTGTAGTAATATAAGAACAACACCTAACTTTGGTAATTCTATACAAGATTTATCTTATTGTTTTAAAGAATGTGGATGGTTAAATACTATACAACCATTACCAAATTCTATTATAAACATGGCATATGCTTTTTCTAAGTGTATATTATTAACTACTGCACCAAATATTCCAAAACGTGTTATAGATATGACAGGTTGTTTTCAGTCAACTAATCTTAGTGGAGATATTAATATTACTTCGAATATAGTCGCATATGCAACAGGTTGTTTTTTAGGAAATACTAATCCTATAAATGTATATATTCCATTTAGAGATGTAACAGGAAATTATACAAAAACATATAATTCGTTTACATCAGCGGGTTATGATACAATCGGTACAAAAGATGGAGTATATTTAAAAAGTTTGGATAATGTTACATTAACAATTAATCCAATACCTTCAGATGCAACTGTAAACTTTGAATATGATGGTCAAGTTATAAATAATAATACATGTATAGTACCAAGAGGAACCACGGTTACTTATACAGTAAGTAAACAAGATTATTATTCTCAAACAGTTACTGCTTTAGTTGATAAAACTACAAATGTATATGTAACCTTATCAGTATATCCAGCTTTAACTATTAAAACAGATCCAATTGATGCAGTTATAACATTAACTGCAGATGGGTATACTCAAATTGGTAATAGTATTGCAGCTCCGGCTGGTACATTAATAACCTGCGTAGTAGCTGATCCATTAAATAGATATGAATCACAGACTATTACATATATAATGCCAGAAAATTCTATAACAAAAGAAGTTTATTTACAATATGAAGTAAATAAAATTATATTTGAAAGTAATACTCCAGGTACTTATACATGTACTTTAAGAAAAGGTAATAGTTATAAAATAGATGTAGTTGGTGCAGGGGCAGGTGGTGAATCAATGTTTGTATATAGTAATTATATGACTATATCTGGAGGAAGTGGGGCATATACAACAATTACTGTACCTGATAATGAAAGCTTAGCTGGAAATTATACCTTAATTATTGGAGAAGGCTCAAATGGAATAACAATTGCAAATGAAATATATTTAGGGAATTCTCCAGCAGATGGCGGAACTTCTAGTGTAATTTCACCGAATGGAATAATGTTAACAGAAGCTAAAGGTGGTTATTATACACCAGATCCATATAAAGCATTGGGTCCAAAAGGTGGTAATTTTATAAATACTACAAATACCGACTATATATTTACAGGTGTTAAAGGTAATAATGGTAATAATGGAGGATCTTTAGTTACAGGTAATAATCAAAGTCCATATGGAATGGAATATGGTTATGGAGGAGGTGTAACAGGATGGAATGCACCAGTAAAAGGTGGTAATGGTTATATTAAAATAACAGTTACTGGAATAAGAATAACTGATACATATATAACAGGATATCGTGATAATAATACAGCTGAATATATGTATAGAGGTATTAATAACAAACTTTATGTAATGGAATAATATTATGTATAGAAAAATTTCTGATGCAGCTATAAATGAAACAGATTTAACATTATATATGGAATGGGATGGGTATTATTATAAACGTTATGATTATGATTATGATTATAAAGCATTATTCTATTTAGATTCTATATCAGATACAACTTATCCTGGTTATCCCTATAGATATAAAATATGTACAGGTTATTATGGGCATGTAAATGATTATTTATATGCAAAAAATATCTTAAGTATAAGATATTCACCTGTTTGTAGACTGGACGAAGGAACAGATCCTTCACAATATGAATCAGAGCCCGATTGTATTTTGGTTAAACAAGGTACAGGAATAGCCTCTTTTAGTACGCATATGAATAATAATATGACCAAAGGGAATATAAATAATAATAAAAAAGATTATATTTATGATAATAAAATATATAGATATTTTGATTTAGGAGAGAATAGTAATTATACATATAAGGCATACTCTACAAATAAAGATGATCATAGTAATGGTCAACTATATTATATTACACAAAATATTTCAGATTTAAAATATAATACAAATGAACATGATATAAGTATTACTTTGTATAAAAATACACAGGAATCAGAAAATACAACAATCTGTGTAATTTCTCCAGATAATGAAGAGATTGTATTTAGAAATTTATATATAGATGTAGAAGCAGCTGATCCAGTTAATCCATCTATTATTGTATATAGAGCACCTGAATATGATAGTAATGAATTACCTGTAACAGTAACTTTAACTATTAAATGTTCAAATGGTACTTCAACAGGAAGTAATTGGAAAACAATCAAAGTTTCTGCTCAAAAAGGGATTACATTAAGAGAATTACTTACTACTAGTTCTACAATAAATAATATCGTAGAAAATCAAATCTTTAAACTGGGGTATAGACCAGATAATAATGATCACACAATGTATACTTTTTATGCGCAAGAACTAACAGGGTATTCATTAACAGGTTTAGCTGCAGATATTGTTAATTTAGATACTTATATAATTAATTCAGATGTTACTTTATATGCGATGTATGATTTTATTGTACCTACTACATATTCTGTAAATGTAACGTTTGGCGTTGATAGTAATTGGAGTAGTACATATGAATTATATGGTGTTATGCGTAGCTTTGAGAGTGATTCTATAGGTACAGTTAATTCTGGGTCATATTTAGGTCAAACCACTCTTCGTGATTTTACTTTTGGTTTAGAAAAACCAAAGGCTAGTAAAAATCCTTGGTGTAGTCAATTTGATACTTGCTATTCGGGAGGAGTTGATGGTAGATTATTTGGTTTGTGGAATTTAACAATTACGCTTAATGGAAAAACAGCTACTTTACCTGTAGCAATACCATTTACATGGCCAGAACAGATTAAATATGAAGTTGATTCACAGCGTGAACACTATAGTCATCATTTAGAAGATTACTTTACACAAAGTGACTTTACTGGAACAAAAACAATTACGTTTACATTTTCAAAAATGTAAAAATTAAAAAGGATAATAAAAATGGTAAGAAAGAAAAAACAAGAAGTAGTAGAAACAAATTATACAGATGAATATTTTTTACATCTAATTATGAAATATGATGAAAGAGATGATAATATTTATCCAAAATGGGCTGTTTGGTGTACTAATTCAGATTATAAATATTTTATAGATGGTAAAGATGGATATTTTTATACACATATTCGTACTGAAGAAGAAATTCAAATTGAAAAGAAAAAGAAAGAAATATTTGAATTTATTTTAAATCAGAAATTCTTATATGAAGATGATCCTATATTTGAAGAATATGAGCAGTATTATTTAGATTTAGAAAAATTAGAAGATACAAATGCTATATTAAAGTTAGAATTAATACCTTTTGAAGAATGGAAAAATAATCAATAAAATTTTGGGATAATTAAAAAATTATCCCTTTTTTATTAGTTCTACATAATAGATAAAAGGGGTTTTTATGAGTGATCTACCAAAAATTGATGTAATTATTCCAGCTTATAAAGCACAGAATACAATTATTCGTACGCTTTCTTCTATTGCAGAACAAGAAATTGTAGAAGATCTTGAAGTTACAATAGTAAATGACGCAGATGGAATTGGTTATAAAGAATTTATAGATATGTTTTCTCCATATATGAAAATTAAAGAAATTACTTTAGAAGAAAATGCTGGTCCAGGTGAAGCTCGTCAAAAAGGTGTTAATGAAACTAATAATCCTATTATAACATTTATTGATGCTGATGATACATTTTCTGGTAGATTTGCTTTAAAAATTGCACGTTTAAATATGTTAAAAGATCCTCGTATTGTAGGAGTATTTGGGCATTTTTTAGAAGATCAACAACAAGCATATCTTGAACATGGTGGTATGGATCCTTGGATGTTTGGTAAATTATATCGTAGAGATTTTATTAATAAATATAAAGTACATTTTCCACCAGAGAATAGTCGTAGTAATGAAGATGGCTTTTGGAATACATTGTGTAAATTATATCAAAATGAAAATGAACAGATTATAGAAATTCCTGATATTTTATATTATTGGTGTTTTAAAGAGGATTCAATTACTAGAAAAGATAACGCAAATTATTCATATAATGGTTCTTTTGTTGGTTTTACTGCAAATCAAATAAATGCTTTAAAAGAAGCAGAAAAAGTTGTTCCATTTAATGGTCAAGTAATGCAACAAAAAGTAGTTATGTTATGTAATTTATATGAATATTTCTTAGAAACGCAGCGTTCTGATCCTAGATATGAAGAACAAAATTGGGAATGGTGTCGCAAATATTATCGTGAGATTTATCGTGAAATTAAAGATAAAATTTCTGATGAAATCTTGTCAGACTGCTATAATGAAGTAATGAGAAATTGCTATTTAGGTAATAAAATGTTTAGGATTATACCTCGAATAGGATTTAAGGAATTTATAGAAAAATTAGAAACAGAATGTCAAGAAGAAGATAAGAAAAAGAAGAAATAAACTCGTAAAGCCCCTAGAAGTAAACTAGGGGTTTTTAAAATTTTAGAGAAGTTCTATTATATGTAAAGGAAGAATATATCTCTATTATGTACTAATCTGGTATGAATAGATATATTATAGGGAGAAATTTTACAATGAAAGCTTTGCAATATAGTGTACCTTTAAAAGCAGGTACAACTTTAAAATTAGCTCTATTTTCAGATATTCACTTTGATTCCCCAGATTGTGATAAAACGACATTAAAAAAGCATTTAGATTTTTGTTTAAAGGATGGTAGATATATCCTTATTGGTGGTGATTTATTCGATGCTATTTTATTAAGAGACGGTAAAAGAGCAGTAAATCATCTTATGGAAAAGACAGATAATCAGTTAAATGTTAAAATTAATGATGTAGTTGAATTTTTAAGACCTTATAAAGATAGCATTTTGTTTATAGGTCGTGGTAATCACGAAGAATCTATTTTAAAGTATTCGGGAGTAGATGTATTACAACTTGTTACACAATTATTAAATACTGGAAGTAAACATCAAATACAATATGGTAATTATGCTAATTTTTTAAGATTTAATTTTGTAGATAATAGAAATAAATCTATTATACATTATGATATATTCCAAAATCATGGCGCAGGTGGTAATAGCCCAGTAACTAAAGGTATGATTGATTTTAATCGTATTATGAAAGGTACATTAGCCGATTTAATTTGGATTGGTCATAAACATCATGCTGTAGCCGATTATTCAGATCCAATTATGTATATTGATCAAACAGGTGAAGTAAGAATGAAAAATCGTCAATCTATTCAAACTCCTTCTTATCAAAAAGGTAGAACAGTTGATGATCATAACATTAATTTTGCAGAAAGATTCTATTCTCATCAAGCATTACAAGGTTTTGGATCAGTTGAATTAACTCCATTTAGTGAAGATGGTAAATATAAGTTAAATTCAGATGTTAAAATTATTGTAAATCCTATAGCAAAAATAGGCGAATTACAATCTTATAAATTAAAAATAATGCAAAAGAAAAAAGACGCTGAATTACAGTATTAAAACTATATATAAAATAAAGTGAATTTGGGATATTTTATTGAAAATATCCCAGTTCTATTTATATAGGCAAGTATATCTAATTTGTTTTCCTAAAGTGAGAGAAAAAAGTAATAAAGAGAATATTTAGACATGATGATCGGAGGACAAGATCTTATAACTATACTTGTAGCATCTCTAATTTCTTTCTTGAGTGGTGCGGTTAAAACTATACTATTATATGTGCATGATGGTATATTTCCGAAGAAACTTGATTTTATTGTTAATCTTATTTTGAGTTTCTTTATTGGTATATTAGCTAGTTTTGCATGTGCACATTTTGGTGTTGCAGAAGATTTAACATATATAATAGTTGCTTTATCTGCATTATCGGCAGAGCGTTTATTATCCGCTATACCTACAATATTTGTAAAAAAGATTGAAGATACAGTCGGTGTTAAGCCAACTCAAGAAGATTATGAAGCAGACCCTGTAAATAAAAGAACCAAGAAAAACTAAGAGGTTTGACAATGTGTAGACGAGCAACAAATAAGCAGATAACTACGGCATTTAATATGGGTGTTGCAACATTAATTGCAGTCTTTGTGGGTATCTTGCTTCGAATTTTAGGTCTACCTTGTTGGTTTGTATGTGGAAGTGTTGCTGTAAGTGCAGTAATAGCAGAGCATTATTTTACTCTACATCCTCTTAAGGTATTAAAATATATAACATTTCCTATTTCAGATAAAGATGAAGAGTAAAAAATGGCTAAATTGAATTGGTTTGAAAGATTGTTCCATAAAAAAACAATAATTAAAAGTGTATTTATATTTCCATTAATAAGTTGTGTTGTTATGGGATTAGCAATTAAAGACTTTGCTGATTTACATAGAAATTTAGCTTATTTTTCAAGTTTAAATGATTTATTTATTGGTATTTTAGTTCTTTTATTATTAAATATGTTGGCAAACTTTGCTAGTTTAGTACTATATTTTTGTTTGTCAAATCGTGTTGAACATTTATCAAAAAAATACAATAAAAAATAATTAATTTTGATTTAATAAATCATTGGTAATTTTATTTTGGGTACGTTCTGCTTTACCCTCTGCAGTTAAACATACTACAATTTGAGACCAAGTTTTACCTTCTTCATAACAGAAGTAGTTGTAATCTGTCTGATAGTATTGATTTGTCTGGATAGGCTTAGATGAATTAAACCAAGAACATCCAACAAGCATTAAACAAAATAATCCCAATATCAATAATAAAACTAATCTTTTCATAGTTATCTCCCTTGTTTAAAGAAATCTAACATTTCTTTTGAGGGCTTCATATCACCACAAGAATCAGCCGGTATTGTATTTAATTGCTCTTGATAGGCTTTCTCTAATTCTTTAATTTGGCTATCTCTACGCTTATTATATTCAATTAAATTAGCGTTTTCTTTGGTTACGGTATCTAATTGACAAGTAACCTCAGTTAATTGGCGTTGAGTATTAGTAAGCTTTATACTTGTAATACGCCATAAAGAAAATAAAGTACCGATGATTATTATAGCTCCACCGATAAGAAAAGCTTTAACTTTTAAGGAAATCATTTATACTCCTTTTCTTTTTAGAACTATAAAAATGCAGTTCTATATAGTATAAAGTTTTATTTTTTACTTAGGTTTTATATTATGGCTACTAATGATAAGATTAAGCTTAAAAAAGCTCCCAGTAATGATACTGTTGATGGATTTAAAGAGGCATTAAAATCAACTATTTATAATATGTTACCGACTTCTGCTTGGTCGAGTGACAATTCTCCAGATAGTCAATTAACGCCTTATTTGTCTACAAGAGATAGTTTATATACCGATATTTGTGCAATAATTGATACAGAAGGTGAACCTGCTAGTACAAATCAGTTAATTAAAGCTTCTAAGGTTTGGGATTTAATGAAGCGAGTTTTTGTACAAATGGGTAGATGTAGAAAAGTATATTATTTTAATGTAGGTGCTAATGCACCCGGTTCAACGGCTTCTCCTGCTTCAGTTGTTAGTTCATATGGCATTAATCCAAAAAATGGTACTTGGACATATTTTAAAAAAAATATTACATTAGGTGGTAATTATACTAAACCTACGGCTGTTAGTAATTCAAATACTGATAATACTGGATATCAAACTATTCCTGATAGAGGCAGTGGTTGGACTATGACAAGAGAATTAACAGCGAGCACTATAATTTCTGTTAATAATATGGTTAATTATCTTACTACTTTACAAACACAGGTAAATAAATTTAAAGATTCTTGGCAAACACAAAATAACCAAGCAGCCTGGTGGAGTGGCAATGCAAGTGATAGTTCTAGTGCAAGTAATATTGTATTCTTTGCTAGATATTGGTGCCATTCTAACTGTCATAGCAATTGCCATAGTAATTGCCACACAAATCGTTCAAGGCGTTAGAATAATATTAAAAGGAGATTTAAATGAAGCAATTAATTACATTACCTGTTCCTGATGAAGTATTAGATATTTCAAATGAAGGTAATCCTATAGTAGATATAAGTGAGTATTGTATAGATATTGCAAGTATTAAATATGATGATCCAGATTTAGAATCAAATAAAGTAGAATGTAGTTTAATTTATCTTCGCAATATAGATTTACCTTTTCCTTGTGATTTTTCTAAATGTACATATGAAGTAAAAGAAGAGTGGATTTTAAAATATTTAGATGCCTGTTTATACGATTTATCAATAAAAGAATTAAATGAAACCATTTTAAGTATTTTAGCAGATGGTCCGATTGATAATATTATTAATATATTAACACCTGAAGAAACAATTAAATTTAAAGAGAATAATAAAGATCTGGTAAATGAAATGTTACGCTTTATTGTTTCTTTAAACCTTTTACTTGATTATGCTTTAGAAAATCCTACTAGAACAAAATTTAGTGATGTTACAATAACTTCTGATTTAGAAACAATTGTTGAAAAACCATTATATTTTGAAGTATTACATTTATTATTACAACAATATCCTATTGTTTTTGATGCGATTAGGTTATATTATACTGATAAAATTAAACCTGCTAATTATACATTTATTTTAGAACAAATAGATAAAAATTCTATTTTATATACAGAGTTTTTAAATTTACCTTCTATATCTTTCTTTGGTTTAGTTCTAAATAATCAAGAAGATGGTGAAGATAATGCAGGATAATTTATTAAGTACTTCTAAAACTTTAATAATTAAACCTACTAATGCATGTAATTTTAATTGTGCTTTTTGTAGTGCAAAATTATTAAATATACCTCTTCATAACAAACTTCCAGAGCCTTTAAAACAATATATTTTAGATTATAAACCTACTAATATTATTATTACAGGTGGTGAACCTTTAATGAATCCTAAATCTTATTGGGATGATTTATTTGATACATTAGATAAAACACAAGTAGATTATTGGGTTAGTATTACAAGTAATTTAGTATTATGGTATAATAATCCAGAAGAATGGGATTGGTTATTTAATAATCCAAAAGTTGGAGTAGATACTTCTTTTCAATATGGTGATGATAGAAAAGATGACAAAGTATATACAGAAGAACGTTTTTTAGATTTATTTTGGAAATTTTATAATAGATATCAGAAAAAATTAGATTTTATTAGTGTTATTAATAATGATAATGTAAAATATGCAATAAAAACGGTAGAATTAGCAAAAGAATTAGATGTATGGGTTAAATTAAATTCACAATTACCAGTTGGAAAAGCAACAGAGTATTTTCCAAGATATAGGTTATTAGAAATATATTTGGAGTTATATAATAAAGGATTAGCAGATCATGAAGGTAACTTATTAAATATTGAAAGAAAAATTTGTCCATTTAGTGCATCATATAAAAATTGTAAGCAATTAAAAGTAGTATATGTAGATATAAACAATTGTTTAATTGAAGGTAATTGTGAAGAAGAAATTAGTTCACAAGGTAAATATAAAGTAGAAAAAGGCGTTCTGTTTAGTAAATGCTATGCTTGTCCAATGTATAATATTTGTAATGGATGTTCTTTAAATAGACAAAGTACTGAACCAATCAAAGAAGAACATTGTAAATGGATGAAAGAACATTATATAGAATTAAAAAAACATGACCTTATCTAAACAAAAGCAAGTTTATGTAGTTCCTACTTGGCAATGTAATTTACATTGTCCGCATTGTTTTGTACATAAATATACAGATACCTACAATAAAGAAGTATTCATTACAAAACTAAAAGAATTGAAAAAGAAATATCCTAAAGCCTCTTTTATTTTGCATGGAGGTGAGCCTACTTTATATCCAAAAAGATATTTAGAAATAATGGATACAAATATAATTGATTCGATTTGTACAAATTTAATTACTGAACCAGAAATAATAGAAGATTTAAACAAAAGAGATATTCCAATAGCAACAAGTTGGAATCCGAATAGGTTTAATTTACAGCATTATTTACAATGGCTAAATAATATAAAAAGTTTAAATAATAAACCTTTGGTATTAATTACATTAGATCAGGATTTATTACATTTTGATATTGATATGTTTACTAAAGTAATAAAAGATTTAGAAGAAGTTGGTATAGAAGAAATTTTATTTGAACCATTAGTTGATAATACTTTAACTAATGATTTCCAAAATAAGATAGATGAATGGTTATGTAATATTTATACACTTTGGCGGTATAAAAGAATTAAAATTAAAAATTTAATAGAAGAACAAATTTTACACTGGGATTTTAAATGTAATAGTATAACTTTGTTACCTGATGGAACTGTTAGACCAGGTTGTATAATCGGTGAAAGGTGTAGAAATATATTAATAAAATGCTTTGATTGTAAATATGCAAAAGTTTGTAGGCCTTGTGAGTTACATACTAGATGTTCCTTTTATCCAAAATTCTATGAAAAAGTAAAAGCTAATGCGTGAAATAATAGTGTCCATTTTTCCTAGTTATCAATGTAATCAAAATTGTGAATTTTGTTATTTACATAACAATCATCATTCACAAGTATTAGATTTGAATATACTAAAACAAAGATTAGTTGAAATATCAAAATATTTTAAAATTCATAAGTTTAATTTATATGGAGGTGAAATTACTTTATTAGATGAAGAATATTTAATTGAATTAAATAATATAATAAATAGTTATAATGCACCAAATTTTGTTACAAGTAATTTATATGACATAAAAAAATTAAAAATATTTGAAGATACTATATTATCAACTTCTTTAAATAAAGAAAGACCAGATTATGAAGATATTAAGAATAAATTAAAAAATAACATATTAGGAAGGAAGTTATCTGTATTGAGTATGATAACACCTAGTATTATTAATACAGATCCAAAAGAAATATTAGATGATTATAAAAATTTAAATATTGATTATGTATGTTTTATTAAGTATTATCCTAGTATTAATACTGGTGATATATTTAATATTTCTCAAGAACAATATCAAAATACTTTGAAGAATTTAACAGAAGTATATTTACAGAATAAATATGAATATCAGCTTGGACATATCTGTGGATTAAATGAGTGTATTAAAAGGAATTATCCTATTGCAACAAATGATCAATGCATTAGAATTGGACCAGATGGAAAGTTAGGTGCAATTTATTATAATGAAAATAATTTAGAGTATTTTAAATGGTATGATAATATTAAAGAATATATAGAAGATTGTAACAACGAATTACATTTATATAGAAAGAAATGTGGGTTTTGTAAATATTATGGTAATTGTTGGACAGAGCATATTACTAATTTAAAATGTGATGGTTGTAAAGAATTACTAGAGTGGTGGGAAAGTTATAATGACAAATAAAAAACTTTATTTATGCTTAACTGATAGTTGTAATTTAGCTTGTAAAGGTTGTTATAAACCATGTACTTTACAGCAAATATCTTTTTTAGATATAAATAGAATTAAAGAAGTAATTAGTGATATGCTTAAAGGTTTAGCTAAAGATGATAGTTTAGAATGTGTATTTCATGGAGGTGAACCTTTTTATTTAATAAAAGATACAAAACCTTATATTGAGTTAATAGATACTTTTCCTAATGTAATATGGAGTGCTACTACTAATTTAATGTATGATTTAACTGAAGATCATATAAATTTGTTTAATAAGTTTACAAATAAGTTTATTAAAACAAGCTGGGATGTAGATGATTATAGATTTAAAACAAAAGACCAATTAAATTTATGGGAAATAAATATAAGAAAATTGATAAAATTAGGTTTTAATATTCAAGTGATAGTTACTGTTAATAATCAGACTGTATTACATAAGCCAAAAGAATTATTAACTTATTTTAAAGCTTTAGGTATTCATATAGTAAATTTTGAACGTATTACAGAAACTGGCAGAGCAGCAGAGGTTAAGGTTAAACCAACAAATCGAGAAATAGATGATTGGTTATATGAAGTTTTTATAGTAAATAAAGAATTCCAATTAGAAATTCCTTTGTTTGAAGAGTTAATACATTATAAGCAAGACTTTTTTGGGTGTAGAAGAAGAGAATGTATGCAGAATGTTCGTACTTTAAATACAGATGGATCATTAGGTGCATGCCCAAATTGTTCAGATAAGATTATAAAAACCAAAGATAATATATATAATAAAAATTTAGAAGATACTTTAATTAAAATAGAAAAAAGTATTCCAAATCCTTGTAAATTCTGTAAGTTCTACAAAATATGTAATGGCGATTGTTGTCAATTACAGTTTGATGAGACAGGTTGCCCAGGCTTAACTAAAATATATGAAGAGATATTAAGATGAAGTATTTAAATACGCAGAGTTATATAGAATGTATTAAAAAGTCTAAAATTTTAGAAGTAATTAGCTATGATCCAATTCGTCCATCTTGTAATAATAGATGTAAATTTTGTATTACAGCAGACTGTATGGGATTACCTCAGTCTATAAAAGATTTACGTATCGCTAAAGATTCTCAATATAAATGGATTAAAGATACTATAATTCCACAACTTATAAAAAATAATTTGTTAGATATCAAATGTAATTTTCAAATGATCGGTGGGGAATTATTTTATTTGCCAGATGATTATTATACTGAATATTATAATTGGTTAGAAACAGGATGGAATTTATTATCACCTATATTAAAAAAGACTCCTGTTGTTAATTTGTTTACTAATTTATTATTTAATGAAGATAGAGTAAAAGCTTTTGTAGATTTTTATAATAAATGTAGTAATTTGTTAGGTAAACATCCGAATATTTGTACTTCTTTTGATTTATGGGGTAGATTTAATACTCCACAAAGCTTATTTAATTGGATGAATACTATTAAATTATTAATGGAACAATTAGATGAAAATGAAAAGATCCATGTTGAAACATTATTGATTACACCAGCTTTAGAAACTTATATTAATGAAACAAATATGGTATTATGTAGAATATTTGATGAGCTATTAAAAAATCCAAAAATTTCTATAACAATGCAAGAATATGTACCTAATTCAGAAGAACAAATTAAAGAATTAATTCCTTCAAAAGAATTAGTATTGGCTTTTTATAAAAAAGTTAAAGAAAAACATCCAAATTGTGATATAATTAATGCATATAAAGTTGAAGATTTAAATATTCCTAAACCAACATATTATTATAACAATTGTCATGCTTTAACGTTTAATGTACCTGGATGGACTCAACCTCCATATCATCATGAATGTATTGAAGATGGCTCAGTACCTATTGATTCTTGTATTTATACACAATACCATAATATGCCTAACTTTGATATAAACAGAGATTTTGATGAAGATTTACCTAAATCTGGTATTATATGTATTGATCAACCAAAGTTAGTAGATAAATATTTTAATAAAACATTACATTGCGATTTTTGTAAGTATAGTAATGTATGTAATAGGTATTGTATGGGTATAATGACTTTAAAATATATGCCTAAAGAATGTTGGAAAAAACAAGTATACGAGTTAATAAATGAATAAGTTTTATGAAAAAGATAGCTTATATAGATTATAAGAAACATTAATAAAATGAAAGATTTATTAGAATATTTAAAATATTCAAAAGAATTAACTATAAATCCATTTGGATTGAGTAAGACTTCTTGTAATAATAATTGTAAATTTTGTATTATATCAAAAAGAATGATTAATAATAATGTATCGTTAGATCATTTTATTAAAACTACTACAAATACTAAAAATTGGCTAAATAAACACCTTTATGAATTACCTCCGGATATTACCATTACATTTTTCTTTGTTGCAGGTGAATTATTTTATTTAGATAAACAATATTTTGATCTATATAAACAAGTTGCAAAAGATTTATATGATATTGTAGCTAAACGTTATATAAAAATTAGATTTAATATTCAAAGTAATTTATTATTAGATCAAGAGCATTTGGTTTATTTTATTGAGTTGTCTAAATTTTTAATGAAATTAAGTATAAATGTTTGTATTACTACATCTTTTGATTTATGGGGTAGATTTAGTACTAAGGAGCAATTAATTTTATGGAATAATAATTTAAAAACATTACAATCTTCTTTAGATAAAAAAATTATGGTAGAAATGATATTAACTACGTATGGAATTCAAAATTATTTACAAAATAAAGAAGGTAGTGAAATTTTAAATGAAATATTATTAAATAATGATAAGTATGATATTTCATTTGAAGATTATATATTAAATAATATAGAAAATTATGATTTATATCCAACTACAGAAGATTTGGTAAGTTTTTATACTAAGATAAAAGAAAATTTTCCTAACCATTCTGTTTTATCTTTTTATAAAAATAGAATATCTCACAAATATATAGACAATCAGCCTAGAAATGAGTGTATTTTATTACAATTTGCAGCCGAATCAATCAATACAGAAGCAGTATATACAGATGATGAATTAAGAATAATCAATAAAAATTGTATAAGTAGTATATTAAGTAATATAAGTGAGCATAAATATGATGAAATATTACAATTTATACCAAAGAATAATGAAGGATTGTATTGTTTAAGCAATAAACAAGAGGTTAAAGCTTACTTTGATAATAAATTTGGTTGTATGTATTGTAAATATAAACCTTTTTGTAAACCAAAATGTTTTATTCAATCAATTGTTAAGCAAAAACCTCAAAAATGCCAATTAAAAGCCTTGTTTGAGTTATTTGATAATGAATAAATTATATAAACAATTTTATCCAAGCTATGATTTTTTAGAAATTTGTCTAATTTTATTTGACAGATGTAATTTGGGCTGTAAATTTTGTTTTCAGGAGCATACTTCTATTAAAACTCCTCAAGAAATTAAAGAATTATCTAAATATTTATTACCACAATTAAAAGAAGCTTTGCAGAGCCGTCCTAATATTAAACATCTTACTTTTCGTGTTTGGGGAGGCGAAGTTTTTATGGATAGTTTAAGTGATGAATACCTAGAAGCTTATGCATATTTACAACATACTATAGAAACTTGGGCTATTTCATATAAATATACAGTTGAATTTTGTTATTCTTCAAATTTAGTCTTTAAAAACATAAAAAGAGTACAAGATTTTTTAGATGATACTAATAGTGTTATTGCCACTTCTTATGATCCAGTAGAAAGATTTAATAATCAGAGGCAAGAAGACCTATGGTGGCAAAATATTAGATATTTTAGACCACAAGTTATATCAATTACACTGACTAAGCCAAATATTATTGCATATCTTAATTCAGATGTATTAGATAGACTTAAAAATTATCAGTTATATCCAGAATATTATATTTATAATAAAAATTGGGAAAAATATGCACCTTCAAATGAGGATTTATTTGAGTTTTATAAATATTATTATCAAAAAGGGTATAATAATATAGATGAAATAAACAAATTAATAGAAAGTTATAAAAATCCAAATGGAAGATATTGTGTTTGCTCAAATAGTTGTTCATTTATAAATAATAAGCTTACTTTTAGTTGTTTAATCCGTTCGGGTACCTTAAATATGTTGAAAGAATATGGTATGACTTTAAAAGAATGCTTATCAGATCAATGCACAGAAAGGCAATACACTATTGCTACTTCTAATTTGAATTGTAATTTATGTAAACATTATTCTTATTGTAGATTACCTTGTATGGCAAGTAAAATGCATGAAAATAGTAAAAACCAAGGGTGTGCAATAAAAATGTTCTATGAATGGTTAGCAAAAAATTAATAGTTCTATATTAATAATGAGGATAGAATAATGATTATACAATATAAATATTTTGATGATCAAGATATAATAGATCAAGAAGATCCATCACTATTTATAGATATTCCAGAAGATGATATTATTTATTTAGATAAAGCTTATTTAACTAGTAAAAATTTAGAATTTTTAATTCCATATTTTTCTAAATATACAAATACTTTTCCTTTATTAAAAACACCTGGAACAGAAATAGAATATAGTGCATGTTTATTTTTTACAGAAGATGAGTATACAGTACTAAAAGATCAACAAAATCATGATTTTACTAATGGTATATATCATTCTATAGATAGATTGGCACTTGATGAGAATGGTGTATTATATGATATTTCAGAAGAAGAGCCTAAATCATTTAAATGGTATGTATATAATTTAATTTATACTAAATCTGTTATAGAATAGTTATTATTAGATAAAGATTGAACTAATCCAAATCTAAATGCACTATTAGCTTGTGTTAAATTTCCAGTATCAAAAGCGGCACTTGCTGCGCAGTATGTTTTAGATGGATAAAAATCTGTAACTATCCAATCAGATAATTGGTTATCTTTAGTTTTAATTCTTAACCAAGAATAATGCCCGTTTGGATCTGGAATTGGTTCTTTAGAAGCGTTTTTTGCTTGAATTAAATGAAATTCTGTTACATTTACATTAAATTCTTTATAAAAAAATAATCTGGCAGTATTAAAGAAATGAATTACTTTTATTCTATGCCAGATTTCTATATTATTATATTTAGATGTAGATATATCGCCTTGTAATATATCAGTTGCTGTAATTACCAAATATGTATCTGGTAATATTTCCACATGTGACTCCTTTTAAATGATTTATGCAATTGTTGTAGGTACAGTTACTGTATTTGATGGACCTACATATCTGTGTAATGTAGCAGTATTATCTTGATTTATATTATATTCCCATCCATTTGTGGGTGTTACAGATCTATTTAAATATATTGCACATTTACCATAATTATATAACATGTACTATCCTTATGATAATTTAATAATCCAAGATTGATCTAATACATCAGAAGGAACATCTGGTGTGAATGTCCAAGAAGTTCCAGAGCCAGACCATGTTCCAGTAATTGCTAGGCTACCAATTAATGTTCTAATTAATGGGGCTGAAGTAATTGCAGCAGAAGTAGTTACGGTTATAATACCATCGATATCATCTGCAATAGATATATTATTAATAAATACTAAATCTTGTAATGTTAAGCCTAATGTTTGTAAAGCCTCTGTTACTGAAGATATAGTACCGATATCTGCTCTTGGTTTAATATAATTACTGTAGCCACTAATAACTGAACTATTTTCAAATTCTATATTTCGACTATTAATTGTATCTGACCAGTTAACATCTGCCATGGTAGCTGGTATAATTCTTGTACTTACAATATTAATTGTTGCATCTATACCACTTCCACTAGTAGTTGTAGGTATAGCAGATTGAGTACGATCTTCATTGGTAAATGTAAAGTCTGGTGTAATTCCTGTAATAGCACCATTCATATCAACATTAGCTACTTCAACATCAAAAGAAGCAATACTGCTTTCTATTGTTATTGTATCACCTATAGAATAACCTGTACCACCATTATTAATAGTAATTTCATTTTCAAAATGATAAGTTCCTCTTAATATAATATTTTCTACAGCGCTTTCAGAAGGTAGATTAGGAAGAACATTTAAATTATCAATAGTTTGTTTAACAGAGATAGCAGTAGGATAGGTGTTTGTATTTAATGGATCTGCATTATTTAAATTAATTAGATTACTATTTATTTGGATCCCTTCATTCCATATATGAGCTAATGCTGTACTATCTAAACTTGTGTTTTCAAGTGTTGCATAAGCTAAATTTGTTCCACTATGCCCAGTGCTTGTTGCTAAATTTGTAGTATTAATATTAGAACAATCTTGATAAGCTAAAGCTTTTTGACCTGTAGGTAATGTACCAGAACTACCTGCTAGTATTTCAGTTTGTGCATTAGACATATCATATCTAACAAATACATCATCGTTATTTGTAGCTAATACTGTACTAATAGCAGCTTTGGCTACTGCTGGATTACTATAATTGTTATCGTTAATGTTTGAAAGATCTGCATAAGCTAGATTTTTATTTGTTCCAGTATGTAATCTATTTGCTGTAGTTAAACCTGTTGTATCGGCTTTATCGAATTCTCCATTAGAAAAATCTTTATATGCATATCCTAAAGGGGCTAAGCTATCTTTTACTGTACTAACTTCACTTATTACAACATTACTTAAACCACGATTTGCGATATTTCCATTTGTAAGAGCAGCTTGATCTAAATTAGCAAAATCAGCACGCGCTAAAGGAGTACCTTTATTACCATCGCCTTTATGTACCCATACTGTTTTATTTGTTAAATCTACAGTTACTTCACCTTCAACACCACGAAAAGTTTCATGTTCAACTGAAGTTCCTTTACGAAAGCTAACCGCTTGTGCATCTGCCATTTATGTATCCTTTAATTAAAATTCAATTCTAATTGAGCATAAGATAGAATGTGTTTGATTTAAATCTTCACGTTTATCGATTACTTTACCTAAGCATTTACCATTTGGTATAGTTGATGCTCTACCTGGAGTGGTTTTAGACAAATATATTTTTTCACCAAAACTAGGTACACAATCATCTGCAAATAATACTGGTACTTTACCAATTAAAGCAACAGGTAAATCACGAGCATCTTTCTTTTCGCCTAATTCATATCCAGGCTTTGTAGAAATAATACCGTTACATTCTGTTTTTGCTTCTGTAATTTCAGCGTTACCACTACCAATGCAAATCAATGTACCAGCTGGGTAAATTTTATCTGATCTATAATATTCTGCTAAGTCTTCCCATAACGCACGATATGCAGTACCATAGAAAGATACATTAGATAAATTACCGCTTGCTGAGTATGAAGTACCTTTACCATAAATTACTTTATCAAATCTGGTATATGTATTAACTACAATAGGATTGTTTATTGCATTACCTTCATTACCATTTAAAGTGCGTGGAGTTCCTGGAATAGTTGTTTGTAAGTAATTATTTTGTAAGGTTTCTGGAGTTACTGATTTTGTATTTTTAGCTACAGAATTTCCATATACATTATTTACTTCTGCATTTGTTGCATAAGCTGTAGTACCATACGTTGTTTCAGTTGCTTCATTACGTAAGTCTAATGCTAATTTAATTGCATTACTATCTACACACCAACCCACAAACATAGCTGTTCTTTCAATTGTTAATTTACCACAGCGATTTTTATTTTCTGTAGTTGGATCTAAACCAATACTAATACAATAACTTTCCCATGTAGCTGCACTTTCAGTACTATGGTCATAATCAACATATAATGGTTTACTTAACCAACTCGTTGGGAAATTCCAACTAATTGAATCTGCATTTATTGCATTAACTTTAAATAATAAACCAGTACCTAAAGTTCTTCCTGGTTCTATATATCTATAACTAACATCTCTGTATGGGTTATCTGTACCAATAAATGTATTACCAGAAGTTGGAGTTACATAAAATTCATTTGGTTTACCCATTTCTGCATTTTCTAAGCCAATAACTTTAATTGTAAATGTTTGAGATTGTGTAGGATTAGAAGGATTATCAAAACTTACTAGTAAAGTATCACCTTCTCTATAATTAACAGCAGCATCATTATTCCATTGATATGAATAATTATAACGAGTATTCATATTATTAATTTTACCGGCATAAGACAAATAATAATTATTATATAAACCTGCCATTTGCTGATCGGTATCTGATCCATCTGCTGCAACATATTTTCCTGAGTCATTATCCCAAGCTGCAATCATATAATTACGTAACCCTGTTGGATTTGTAAGCTCATCATATAAATCGATTAAAGATGTATCAGAAATATATACATTATCATCAGTTGGTGTAAAATATGTCCAAGAAATAGGAGTAGTACTATTTAAAGGGTTACCTTTTCTAACAGCCAAAGCAGGAATATTTGTTCCACTATAATTATCTACTAAATAAAGATTATAGGGTGCAGAAATACCATCATAAGTATCGATTAAATCATCATCTTTTGATACTTCGGGTACACTATTAACTGAGCTTTTTAATACAGATAAATTAGTAACATTAGCCATATTACTTAATGTAGTATTCAAGTAGAATTTTAATGAATTACCAACACGAGTAGGGGTTGTTGCAATCTTTTGTACAACCGCAGGTAAACATGCTATTCCAAATAAAATATCTTCAGTACTATTTGTATCTCTTTGATCTTTTACAAATAAACCAATTACAGCTACATCAAAAACCACTAATGTTGGAGCAATACGGCTTGTTTCAGATAAAGATTCTTGTCCTAAACAATCTAATCCTAATTCAACTGTAAATTGTAATCCACCATTTAATAAATTTGTACGATAAGATAGACTGTTATCTAAAGTAAATGTAGAATTTAATACATTTTTAGTATCTAAACAAATGTCTTCATAATTACTGAAGAAATCAGATTTTGTTAAACTAGCTAAAGAAGTTCCAGATGGAAATAAAGATTGCTTTATAGCAACACGCGAAATTTCTAATTTATATTGGCCTAGAGAAGCATTGGTTAAAGCTTGAATACCTTCATTAGTTACAACTAATGCAAAATTAGTATCCATAGGAACAACTGCCCAGTTTTCACCATTAAATTGTTCAACTTCCCATACTACTTCATCCCAATTTGTAGAATCTGGATTACCACCTACAGCACATAATTGCATTTCTGCAATTGGCTGGTTACTAAAGTAGGTATTTCTATCTTGTCTAGAAGCAAAATAATAATTATTAGATTGTCCACGTAAATCTGGGTAGGACTGTAAAACATTTCTTGAAACTAACATTTACTTTATCTCTTAATTTTTTGGGAATCTTTGGTTACTGTTATATAGAACTCCAATTTTTCTTAGAAATTAGTGATTTTTGTTTATTCTTCTGGGTTTAAACTTATGTCTAAAGTAGTATTACTCGTAATTAAATATATATCTGTTTCTGGTATATAACCTTCTTTTTCTACAGTATATTTAACTTTTGTATTACCAGGAACTTTTAATGTTACGGTATCAACTGCCTTAATTAAAGGATAATCTGGTATTTGTAATATAATAGAAGAATTTTCTGGTAAAGCATTTACTGTAACATCATAATAGGATGAATCATTTGGTGTTGGATTTACTTCTTCTAATATTACATATTTAGTTGTATCTGTAGTAATATTTACAATATTAATGTGTGGTATATAATCAGAACTACCAGCCACTCTTACTCTATATCCAACTGGTTTGGTTGGATCTACTTCTGTAGTTTGTGAACCTATACCTTCAACTAATAAGTGTCTATTTTGATAAATAGATACTGTAGCGTTTGCAGGAGTAGGAACAACTGTGAATTGGCAAGGTTGTAATACTTCTTCGTATTGTAATAATGGATCGGAAGATACCGTCATTACTTCTTCAGATACTGGTGCACCTGTAACAATACCAAAACATGCACCGTTATTTTCCGTAGTAGCATTTTCAGTGGTATTTCCTGTTATATCTTTACCAAAGTAGAATGATTCAATGATTGTTTGAATAAATACTACTGTAGAAGCAAGATTATAGAATTGTTCAACAAATGTATCTATGTATGAATTAAAGTCAACACCTGCTGGTAATTTCATTTCTAGATTAACATGATTAGTTGGATACCATTGAGAACCTCTATCCCATTTAACCCATTCTAACCAAGTACCTTCGATTTTATCTGTAATTAAACCATAATCAATAACTGTTTCTGGGGTATCTGAAATATTACCATAATCTATATCTGGAAAACCTACTTGCCAGAAATATGGCGAATTTGGTGTACCTTCATTTATATAACCATAGTTTGTTTGATTAATACGATATTCTTTTTGAATACCTTCACCTTTAGATGGATCAATTAATTCATCTTGTGTATAAAAATCAATATAGCATCGATCTTCATTCTTTTGTGTAGCCCTTAAAGAATTTACTGTTAATATACCATTTGTTCCAGTATCTACACTTGCTGGTTCATTAGTAATATTTAAGTAATCTATTCCACTCATCGGTGAAAATATACCGAAAACTTTATTTATAGATCTATCAATTTCTGTTATGGTATAGGTAAAGTTTTTAGATGGATCGGTATTATTATTTTTAAATACATCTCCAATCTTCATATATGCAATATCACCTAATAATTCAATTTTATAATTATTTTTTATAAAGTGTGAATCTATATCTACTATAATTTTAGGATTTGCTTTAGATAGGATTGTATAAGTATTATTAAATGGATACCAACCTTTTGAAGGTGTATAATCCCAATAAGTAGCCGATCCGTTTTTATGTGCAGTAGCTATAAATTGTGAAATTGTTTCTTTATATCCACTTGGTAATGTATCAACAGTAAAGAATTGCTCATTGTCTATAACTCCACTTGTATCTCCTGTGATTTCGAAGCTATAACTATGCTTTAATCTCCAAATTTTGATCCAGCCATCTTTACCTTCTTCTGACCAGAAACTTCCATATGGTTGTGTACCTTTTCCACCTTTTCCACCTTGACCACCGGCTATGTTATATCCACCACCGCCGCCATCACCACCCCAACCACTTTTTACTGTGGTACGATCATATACATAATTCTCATCATATTTTCCCCCTTGAGCTATCCATGCGTTTAATTGTGCAACTATAGAAACCTCAGTGTCACCTCCATTACCACCACGAGCTTCTATAATAGTTTCACCCTCGACTTCTATACCCGAAGAACCTCCTCCTTGACCTCCTGCGTAAAAATATGTTGGATAATAGTCAAAGAATCCGATTTCATGGTAAAGCATACCCATTTTACCATCATGATAACCACTACCTTTAGTTTCGGCATTTGTTCCACCATGTCCCATTGCAAATACTTTACCACCGCCTTGACCAACTTTTCCAGTAATTGTAGTTGTAGAAGTAAATGATTTATAAATAGTTTTTAATTCTCCATTATATCCATTGTAGGCTTTTATATCATTTACTATATCATAGCGTGAATCTCCTGCTGCCCCTGCTCCACCTGCACCAGCTACTTCAATTAAATATGTACCTGGTTCTAGTACTAAATTAATACCTTGCCCACCTGTAGTCCATTCTCCAATTAAATATTTATCTTCTTCAATGTGACTAGCTGTAACTTTTAATTGTAAAATATTAGAATGATTTAAATAAAAATCTAATGCAGAAAGACTAATTCTATTATAACCACTTTTTGGATTTGGTGTAAATCTAATAATTTTACCATTACTATCTACTTCATCTACAATTAATGAATACTTATTAGTATGATTAGTAAATTTTTGACCCACAGAAAAGTTAACATTTCCATCATCTCTAATCGACCAATCATAATCATAAGTTGTATTTGGAGTGCTAATATTAAAGAAGGCAGATATTCCACTTTCTAATGGAAAATCACCATTAGTTTCAGTATAACCATCTAAAGTTTCTTGTGTATAACCAATTCGAGCTCCTTCTTTAATACTTCCATTTCCATCTACATCTGTAACAATAATATCGATAGGATCTCGATCTGTGATAGCACGTAAATAATCACCAACTTTATAACCACTACCACCGTTTCCTGTATCTATTTTTGTATTATAACTCCAAATAGTTCTTTTACTTTTATTTACACTACCTAATGGTGTAAATAATTGTTTCATATTAATTAATTTTAAATCATTTTGTAAAATATTAACAAGATTATATGAATTTCTTGTACCAACTATTCTATAAAATTCTGTTAATTCTTCTATTAATTCTCTACGCTGTTTGTGTGTTAGTGTTTTAATATTTCCATCAAAACCTAATAACTTTAGTAAATTATTAATTTGAGAAGAATCTACTTTTTGAATTGATCTACTATTTTTTAATCTTTGAATACTATCTTGTAATTCATCTAAAAGAATTCTTTGAAAGCAGGATAATATTTCTGGTAAAAATGTGTATCTTTTATCGAAGACAGATAAATAATTTAATATACTTGTAGTTTCAGGTACTTCAATATAGTATTGATCTTTTGTAAATTCATAATAAGAAAAAGGCTGTATTTGTATTGCTTTTAATTGCTGATTTTCATAATTGGTATCAACTATAACAGCAATACCATTACAAAGTTTAGAATAAAGTATAAAGCCAGGTCTTAAATCATCAATGAGTAATTTAGTTTGATCTTTAAATTTTAAAATTAAATTATATAATTTTGGTATTTTTACATTAAAATCATCATATGGACCATAAGTTAAATATCCAAAACTTGTTGTAAAATTAACAGAAGTTGTGTTATTATTAACAAATTTTACAATTTCAAAATATTCTATTTCGTTTAAAGTTTCTTTAATATTTAATTTTATTACATTTGGTTCGGCAATGTCTTTTTGAATAGCATTAAAAGGAACTTGTACACCATTAATAAATAATAATGTATTAGCTTTATCATATACTACTGGTAAAGATAATAAAAAATCTTGCTCATTTCTAACACTATATGCATTATTTTGATCTCTTTTAACTAAATTAAAAATTTCATCATGATTATATGAATTTCTAATAAAATTAACTTTACTTGAATATATTACTATTTCAAAAGTTTTGTCTGGGGTATCACTATATGGTTGTGTAAATGTAATAGTACCACCATTGTTATTATTATTACTTGGTATAATAGTATATGCAGAAGATAGCTGTAATTCACCATCAATAAATACTAATACTTGATTTAATTCAACAGGGGTACCATTAATATCTATATTCGGTAAAGTAGTATTAGGTTCATACAAACCTGTTCTGAATAAGTAAGTATTTGCTACACCATTATTAAAATAGACACTCAAAGTATTTAAACTAGTATCTATTAAATTAACTTGGCTATTAGCAATACTATATTTATCATTTGCTAATATTTTACCGTCACTAAAACACAAAGTGGCTTGATTAGCTTGTGTTACACTTAATGTACTATTTACAGATATTTTATTGAAATCAGACATTATTTATACTCATTGTTAAGAATATCATTAATAATCAAGTTTTCTGCAGGTAATGTTAATAACTCATATGGCAAGCAGGTAATGTTATCAGAAGGAGTAATAACATTAAAGCGTTTAATTCCTTTAATATTATTTACTGTTTTCCATATATCTGATACATTTAGTGTACTACCAATTGAGAAAGGTTTTAAATCAAACATTTGGTTAACTGCAGTGATAATATTATTTTTAACTTCTTGATATGTTACAATATTCTCATATTCTACATTTAATTCAATTTTAATATTTTTAATATGAGGTTGTTTGAATTCAAGATATGTAGTAAAGTGATTATATTTATTTATAATAGGTAAATCAAATGCTTGAATATCTGTATTTGAATAGAAATTACCTGTATAACTACCGTATACATTTACTGTACTTGTAGATGTAATTGTAATTTTACCACCAGATCCAGAACCTACAATGTTTGTTAAATCCCCACCTGATACTTTAATACCACTTTTACCTCTTAAAATATAACTAGGATAAGTAGTATCTGTAGCTAAACTGATTAAATAATCTTTTGAAGTAATATTAATTATTTGTATTTGGAATATATATGTAGTATTATCAATAATTGTTGAATATTGAACAATATTACCAGTGCGATATTGATTTTCTTCTGTTAATCCACTAATCTTAACATCATATTCATAATACTGCATAGATTCGGGTAAACCTAATTCTTTAGTCAAGATAGTATCGTTTTCAACATATGCTCCATCTCTAAATAAGAACACTTTATCATTATATAATGTAGTGTTTAATACAGAAGTAGCATTAAAATATGCATTTGTTGTAGTATTATCAGATTTTATGCTAGAAATAGCAGTAGTGTTTGTAGCATCATAGGCAGTAATATACGAAGTCGTATCTAATGCTGTAATACCACCACTACCATTTACTGTCTTAACTTTAGCTATAATAGCTGAACCATCTTCTACATAAATCTGTGGAGTTTTAGTGCTATAAACATCAAATTTGGCACCTGTACCATGACCTATATAACTACCTGGATCCATAGAAATATTACTTGCCGAAGCCATATTATCACTGCCATATTTATTTAAACCAATAAATTCAGCAGATTTAGCTCCACCAAAAGCATCTACTTCTGTAATAATAGCGTCTTTACCATTAAGTTTAAATGTTTCACCAACTAAATAGTTACTACCATTATTTTCAGCATATCTTTGAATAGTATAAAAATAATATTGTAAGTTTAATTTATCGCCTACTGTAAATCCACTACCTGCTGTTCTTATACGTACTGTAGTATTAAATGTATTACTATCATGAACATGATATATCTTGCCAATATCTGGTGTTATTAGATTACCATTTTTATCTGCTAACCATCCACTACTTAATTGAGGTATACCAGGAATAGTATATGCTTCAACTACATTACTTGCAGAAACTATAGGTAGATTTAAATTAATTGCATTATTTTTTGTATAATTAATTGTAGAGCTAGATTCTTTATAAATGGCTTTAATTTGGTTTAATGCTACAACTCTTGGTGATTTAATAGAAGAATCTTTAATAGTATAAACTTCAATTAAATAATGTTTATATCTAGCCCAGTCATATAATGTACCATATAAAATTACATTACTACCCATTGGAACAGGTGTAGCAAATGTAAGTGTACCAGCATCTTTATCTATTGAATATTCATTTGCAGGCTTCATTTCTTGATTTACTTTTACTGAATAACTGTATTCTTCTTCTAATAAAGAAGGAGAAATTACAAATACAGATTGTGGTGTATCTGCGCATTGTTCTGATAAATCTTCATTTTCTTCAATAGCTGTACCAGGACTATATACATTTGTAGTAACCCAATCAGAGAAACTGTTTAAAGCAATATCAGTATCGAAAATATGCATACCTGTTAATTTTTGCCATTTAGTATTGTTTTTTACGTTATCATAAGAAGCATTGTCTTCATTTGTACCATAAATAGCAAATTGATGCATAAACTTACGATAATTTTCACTTGTAGAAGGAGATTTAAATGCAAATCCTGTAATGCTTATTTTCTTTTGGAAATCTAATTTTATTTGGAAAGGATTATCAAAAGTAATTAAGCTTGGTTGTTCATCTTCAGTTACACCACTACTAATAAATTCTTTTCCTTCCATATTTAATAATGCAGGGTTATTACTTGATTCTACCAATTTTTGATTAGTATCAATGGCAACTGTATCTGTAATTAAATCATTTAAAGGATAAATTTGTGATTCAAAATTAACCAAATTAGAATTTACACTTGGATCACATACTAAAATACCTGTTCCATCATTATCACGATATTTTACAGATATTGGTAAACCATCACTATCAAAAGAAGAAATATCAATTATATAAGACCCTAAGAATCCACGAGCACTATTAATATTACCTTCAACTGAATATACTGCAGAAGTCGAATAATTGATTTCTGTAGGACTGATTTCAATTAATTTAACAGGTTGTAAATCATATTTTTGAATAGATTTAATACCTGTATAATAAACCATGTTCATCATGATTTTATCATAACCACCTTGAATTGCGGCTTCTTCATATTCGCCCCAAACGTTAGTGGTTAAATATCCACAATGATTTAGTAACATTGTTTTATAATCATTACGTCTAATTGCTCTTTGTCCAGAAGCAAATGTGTAAGGAGAAGACTCGCGTAATGTTTCAATAGATTGAGTATTAAATCCACCTGAAGCAGTAGTAATCGCAGTAATATCAACAGTTAATTGTTCACGCGTATTTTGTGAATTAGTATAATAAATTGGTGTGGTTAATTGAATATCTAATTCGTTATTATTTAAATTACCATTAGCCCCTTCATTAGTTACATATTCAATGCGAATAGTTGAATTGGTAGGTGGAATTAATCCATTGGTATTATTACCAAATTTTACATATGTTCTACCATCTGCATCTGTTTTAACAATTACTACTTGGGTTTCTGCTGCAATAGAAGTATCTGTTACAACATATGGTAAAAATGAATCAGTGATTTCCCATTGTACACCATTCACAAATACTTTTACCATATTTGTGTTGCATCTAAAATCATCACAGAAATAAATTTTTTCACCAGAAATACCAGATGAATATTGTTCAACTGTTTGTAATGTACCTTGTACTAGTTTAACATTATATAAACTATTAATTTCTAATGGAAAAACAATTGAATCAGGATTAAAGAATAATAAATCTTCAACTTTAAAAGTAGATCCAGCTGGAATAATAATATTACTAATACCTTTTAAATTAGTACGTGTGATATTACAATATACTTGAGAAGAAATATTACCGTGTAATCTATTACCAAGAGTTTCAGCTAATTGATAAATACCTGCTTCTGAAAACGCAGAGTCCATATACATATTAGCCATACTAGAAACTAATTGATATTGTAACATGGAGCCATAACTAGCCAATACATTTACTAAACTAGTCGCTGTATCAGAAGGATAAATGGCTTTAAATGTACTTGATTCTGCATTTAAACTATCTGCAATAGCAGTTTGTAATGTACCATAATCATAAACTATACTATCTAATTTCATGCTGATTACTCTCTTGTTATAGTAGTACTTAAACTACTTACTGTATTCGATCCGATTAAACGAAATTCACAATTTACTTTATATGTATTTTTATCTATTTGTATAATTGAAATATCACCTCTAGATAAACTAATACGGGGTTCCCAATTAGTAATATCCATATATAGAAATGTTTCAATTTCACTAACATTAGCTATATTTTCAAATAACAATGAATATAAACTAGATCCATATTCACGATTAAAAGGATTACTACCTTTTGGTGTCATTAATAAACGTTCAATACCTTGCTTTATAGATTCTATATTTGCCACTGTAGGATATAATTCATTTACACTACTTTTTGGTAATAATTTACCAAGTAGTGGATCGGTATAAACTTTATTTAAAAAATGGGTATTTAAATCGTTATAAGCCATGATTTGTTAAAAATTTTATAAGGGAATTCTTGTTAAATCTTTATAAAATAGAACTTATAAATTATAATATATTTAATAAATAAAATCTAATTTATAATCTATTTTCCTGCAGCTAATATTGTATTCTTAATTACAGTTTGAAATTCAGTAGCCGTAGGTGCTCTTGCCCCTGAATCAAATCCCCAGGTTCTTTCATTCTCAATTTTACAGTTTGGTCCTAATTTATCTGCCATTATATTTACATTAGTTTTTGCAGCAGGATTTGTTTTCATTAAAGCAGTAACAGATATTGTTGAAGATCTAGTTTCATTATATGTATAAGTATATAAATTATTAGCTGTTTGGTATGCTTTTGCTTCGCTTTCCGAATTAAAAGATTTAGGTGTATCATTTATAGTAGTACCATTTGGATCAACTATTATTGGGTTATTATTTGGCACTGCTTCTTTTATTAACCAGCCTTGTTTTTCACCACTGTCTATTTTTAACGCAAAAATATTAGATGACATTGCTGCGGTTTTTAAAGCACTTTTTATATTGTCTAATGGTATTCCTTTAACTGAAATACTATTAAGTTTACTACCCAATTTTAGCATTAACGATAATCCAGCTGCCATAGACATATGTTAATTTTCTCCAACCATTGTTGAACTCGGACCTGGGAAGATACCTGGATGAGTATGCGTCATTAAACCAATTGAACCTTTGTTTGCTCTTACATCACTTTCTGATTTTATCATACCAGTAACATCTAGAGTACCGTTTATTTTTACATTACTTTTTATATTTGTTGTAGAAGCAGTTAAATTAACATTACCATTTACAATAATATTCATTTCTTCAATTTGACTTATGTCTATTTTACCTGCCCAAACTAATTGTAATAATCGCTGTACTTTATCTAATTTAATAAAATTACCATTTTGATCAAATATACCATAACTATTTAAATAATTATTACTAGAAGGAGTACTATTCGTTTTTTTATATAAACAACCTAAATAAACTAATGAATTAATATTATTACCGACCGCTAAAATTAATACTTTACTTCCAACTTCTGGAATAGAATGTAATATTGTAGATCCATCTATACCCATAAAACTACTATCTACTTTAGCTGCCCATGGTAATTGATCTGTAGTTACTGTATTAGAATGAATTTGGTCTATTCTTACTTTTACTCGATAATTATACGTAGGATCATTATTATCTTCTACGGTACCAATAAAAAAAGGATTCTCATATTTTTCAAAAGTATTATCTAATTGATGCATATAATTAACTCCTTTTAATATGTTTCTCTTGTAAGAGCTTGACCATTTAATCCTTGCATAGTTAATTTGAGGGTAGAAGTAACAGCTTGTGTAGTTATACGAATATCAATATTTGTAATAATATAATTACCAGTAGCCATATTTACAGTATTTTCAATATCTTGGCTATCCATTAATGCAAAGCTAATAACTTGTCCTAGTTGATAATTCATTAAATATTCACATTGTAAAATAACATTTGTAGAATATGTAGATAATATACGAGCATTTTGTTTTCTTGCTAACCAATAATTTTTGTGGAAATTGCCTACATCAAATGGATACCAATTTGTAGCTAAGCCTTGTGATAGTTCTTTACTAATATTAATTAAATTACTTTCTGCTACTACTTTTTTTGCGGCTGGATATTTCCATTGATAAGCTACTGTATCAAAATATTTATCATCACCACCATAACCTTCGTGTAATAAGTTTTCTGTACCAGAAGGAATTGTAACTATAGCTGAAGAATACCCATAAATTTTATTTTTTTTATTATATAATCGTGGAAGTTGTGTAAACATCCAATTACTTTTACTTTTAGTTTTTAATATATTTGTTAAATTTTTATACATTAAGATTTTGTGCCTATCAAAACACCAGAACATAGCAGAAGTTTCATCAACCCAACCAAACTTTGTTATATTCCCTAAATGGTTATATAAATTATTAGTTCCAGATGCCCACAACTGATAATCATTTGTTTGATCAATATTACTTGCTAATTTAAATTGTCTTGCAACTTCTTTAAATACATCAGAACTTGATCCATATAGATTAAATTGCGAGTAATATCTATAACCCGGATGAAAATCTAATATACCATTTAATTCTATTTTACAAAACTGTTGATTAATACTAATTTCTTTAATATCATATAATCTAAAATATAGACTTTCAGCTAATTCATATAATTCTGATTTAATATCAAATCTAATACTTGTACCATCTACTATTGAACGTTCATTTATCCATACTACTGGTACACTTAAAGTTAGAGTACAATATGGAATAGGATCTTCTATAGATTCAAAAATACGTGCATCCAATAAGCTAGTACCAGGCGCTTGAAAAATATCTAAACCATCGATAAAAATATTTACAGTATAAGCACTTTGTATATTCATTTTAATTTAGCTCAACTACTTTACCTAATCTATTATTATTTGAACTAATATTTTCATTAGTATTATTAATAAAATTACCAATTTGATTAATGTCTACGATTGAATATACCCAGTCAGATTTAATATCTGTCATAGGATTTACCAAATTGTTAATAAGTAATACCCACCACCAATACTCTTGATCTGCTAATATACTATTCTTAGCAACTAAATCAGGATAGCCATGCTCTTGCTCTAATACATAATAACGCTCGCTATCTGTAAATTTATTTTTATAGTCATTATACTGTACATATAAATTCTTTAAACCGGCATTTATATCTGTAACAGAAATACCATTGTTATCAAGAATTCTATCTTGAAAGAAAGAGCTAAAAAGAACATTATTTTTATTTTTTATCATTTAAATTTAACCTCCTAATGGTGGATCAAATGGAACTTCACCTATTTGATTTGGAACAAGGGGTGTTTGATATCCATCTGGGGATGATTCTGGTAATTGTATTGGTTTACCATCACTGGCTTTTGGTTCAGCTAGCATATAATTTCTTAATGAATTTAATGGATTTGTAATTGTAGATAAATCTGATTGTACTGTACCTTGACCTGCTTGCTTATCTGATCTAGCCCACAACATTTCACTATATACATCAGAAGTAAGCGCTTCTAAAGTACTTATTTTTAAACGTACTTCAGCTAATAAAGGATGTAAATATTTATGACCTGTTTCACCAAATATTTCATCACCTTCATTTACATCATATTTATGCATAATTTGAGCTTTTGTATTAGGATAATTTACTGCTACACTTTCAATAATACAATTATCAACTAATAAAATACCTCCTAATTGTAATATAATCCTTGCTTTATTTGCAACACTCATTTCAAAGTCTTCAGGTCTATTTGAACCTTCCCAGAATCTAGTATAGTGTAATTTATAAGATAGTGAAGAAGGAGGAGGTGTATAAAATCCCATACTATCTTCACTGCTATATCTTGGTAAACATAATGAACCAAGAATTTCTAAAGCTTCGACTAAATTTGTGCCAGAATTACTATTTGTATCGTCTAATACAGGAATAGTTAATTCTAAAGATAATGGTTCTGTTTTTTGCCATACTTTAAGACTTGAAACACGTAATGTACCAGAAGGAATGATTTTTCTATCTGAATCAAGTACTTGTGAACCCATTTGTATTAATAAATTAGTTGCAGCATCACCAAAATCTAAAGGGGCTTCCCATTTAGAATTTAATGCATAACTAACTTTTTCTGGTAAGTTAGATACAATCATAACCTGTTGATCTAATGCTTTATTATGATGATTAGTTTTTCCATATTGTATATATAAACGCATTTGATGGAAATGGCGAAAACGTTCATCAGCATAATCAGTGCTATTACTCTTATCTTGACCATAAATTGAAACATCAGAAAAATCCAATGCTTTAAACATAGAAGGTACTACACCAGAGTGATATGTTTTATGAAACTTATCCATTTCGGTAACTAATGCATGTGGATCTATACTTTGCTTTTTAGTTTTAGTTTCTGTTGCAGTTTTTGCTTCTGTTGGTCCTATTGTTGCCATAGTTTATCTACCTTTATTTAATACATAACTGATGGAAGGTACACCAATATTATTCATGTTTCCAGACATATCGACAGCTTGACCAGTTTTTGGATCGATATTTGATCTAAATTGACTCCACCAGCTATCTGGATTAAATTCTCTAGCTAGTAAATCATAAATTCTGTCTAAAATAGTGTTTGTATTATGTGCTTCTGTTTTTACATCTTCTATTGGTGATTTTTGATCTGCTGTTAAATCGGTTCTATTCATAGTAGAGTCAATTTCATAAATTTGCTCATCTTTTCTAATAGGTGTAGTAAAACCAAATCCTTGATTAGCCCATTGTTGCATAGCAGGATTAGTTAAATCAAATGTAGAACCTTTAGATGAATAATATAAACCTTTTGCTGCAAGTCTATCATATTTTGCATCTATACCTTTATTAACAAGCCAATCCATTCCAAATAATCCACCAATACCACCGATAAGTGCGCCTGCAGGAACTGTAAACCATGCAGAAGGTCCTCCTAATGCACCTATTGCACCACCTATTTTTGCACCTCCCCAAGCTCCTGCCATTCTAGCTGCAAATCCACCTAGTGCTTTATCTTCATCCTTTTGAGTTGATGCATTAAAATAGTTATATCCTGAAATTCCTGCATCGAGTGCTATACCTGCTATTGAAGCAAGTTGTAATAGTTTACTAGCGCCGACTAAACTACTTGCAATAATTCCACCCTCTGTAGTTCCTAACAAGGCTCTTAAACCGCCTTTCATTCTAGTAATAGGAACACCATTCTTAGTTTTAGGTAATAGACTTTCTACCCAAGTGTATTTACCCTTGCGTATTCCTGATTCCGCAGCCTTTCCAATTCTACCTTGTTCTTCAAGAGTAAAGTTATTTTTTATATATGAATTTGTTCCAGTTAAATTAGCACGAGCTTCTTTTAATCTAGTAATTTGTTCTGTGGACATACCTTTTTTCTTAGCTAGAGCATCAATATTTTCATCCGCTTTGTATGCAAAAGCTCTTTCAGAAGGAGTAAATCTACCAGTTTCTTCTTGCCATCTAATTGTATCATTTATACTTCTTTCTATTGCAGATATAGATTTTCTTTGATTTACAGCAGATCTTTTAGCTATTCCGGCTCCTTTTTTTGCTCCTTCTACAACATTTTTTGCTCCAGTACCTACTGCACCTGCAAAAGTTTCTGGTTCTTCGTCTAAATCTATATGAAGCCTTTCTGCAATTTTACGTACGGCCATAGAAATTCCTCTAAGTAAAACTACCCCTGCTGCAATTTTACCTAGCGTACCTATATTTAATAGTATAAATTTACCTAGTTTTGCCAAAAAACTTTCTCTTTTTTCTTTGTCTCCGATTTGTTGAGTAGAATTCTTTTTCCAAAAAGCTAAATATCCAATTATTTTATCTAAACGATTTGTAACAGGAGCTTGTTTATTAGCTTCTATTGCCGAACCTATTTTATTGTCTTTGTCACTTTTAAATAAACCAGTAACTTTATTCCAACTATGTTTAGTAATTGTATGAATAACTTTATCAATACTTAATTTTTCAATAAGAGCAGGTGAAATACCCGTTATACCACCAAGTGCAATTTGTCTAAACTCATTAATTGATTTGTTTTTACTTAATTCTTGTGCAATTTCCTTAGCCAATGCTTTTTTATTATTGGTATCATCTTTAGTAGTTGTAGTAGTTTTAGTAGAAGCAGTTTTAGAAGATAAAAGTTCATTGGTTTGCTTTAAAGTTTTAAGCAATTCTTCAAAGTTTGATTTTAATACTAGTATATTTTTACTACTATCATCATTAGTTGTTTTTATCTTCACCATGATTACTTCTCTTATATAAACTTATTAAGTCGTTCTTCTTGTTTCTTTTGTTCATCAATTAACTGTTGTAAATGCCTGTTATATAACCATTCTATAACTTCCCATGGAGTATTCATTAATTCTTCATAGGAAAGATGTAATTGATATACTAACCAATATAATCTTTCATTTATATCAGTCTCAGTAAACAACGGAAAAAAAGTCCTCTATAGATAACATGTATCCTCTAGAGACCTCCTTTCCACAATGGTTACATTTGATATTGATATTTTCATCAATACCCCAAACTTCTTTACTTATCCACTCTTCTATTTGTGCAATATCTGAAGCTGTAATATCGCCTTGCTCAGCTAAAGCATACATTTCTTCTAATGATTTACCGTTAGAAATTAAACATAAATCAATTAATAATAATCTAGCTTGTATATCAGTTTCATCTAATTTACGACGTTTCATAAAAGCTTCGATCATTAAATCATCTTTAACTGTTTTATGACGGATTCTAGTTTCACCTAATACGTCTAAATTAATAGTATAAACAGGTTTACTCGGTTCATCAATTTTTAATGCACCAATATCTAAATCTACTTTGATCTCGTTTCCACAATCATCACAAGTGAAACCTAGCTTAATAGGATATTTAGCATAAGTTAAATAGCGAATTTTATAAAGTAAATATTGAACGTCATACCAATATAAATCTTCAAAAGTAACTTCTGGATTATCAATAACTACTAATTTTTTTAAAAAATCAAAATAATCCTTAGTAGTTTTTTGTTCCTTTTGAGATAGTGATAAGATGTATTTTTGTTCAATTGGGGTAATACTTCTTATTGAAACATTAAATTGTTTTTCATAAGCAATCTTACCCGGTAGATCCGTAGCTTTATATTCTATAGCCATTTATTTACTCCTTTTTTAATTTTTACTCGTACTTTTTATTCTTCCACCATAAGTAGCAGATATATCATATTCTGATTCACTTGTTAAACCAGATAATACATTACCTATCATAGCTGATGGAGAAGAAATAAGACTTCCCGCACTTGATTTTGGTGTTTCTGTTTTAATGTTATCTACTTTAAACCAAGCTAATATACGCATTCTTTTTGGATCATCTGTATATTGTAATTCAAAATCTTGTTCTTTATATGGAAAACATCCTTGTAAAGTATATCTAGATTGTGTGTTTAAATAATTATTTAATAAGCCTAGTCCATTACCAACTACACCTGAACCTCCTGGACCATATACAATTACTTCAATATTCTTCTTATATAATCTAAATGAATTATAATATTCACCAGCATCATTAAACATTAATCTACGCCAGGCTTCTAAGTAATGCTGTGTTTCCATAGTAGATGGACAAAACATTGTAAGCTTAACATCATGATAGCTTTCAATATCACGAGGAACATTATACCAACCTGTACGAATACGGCGTGTGTCTGTAGTAAAATTTTTAAAACCGAATGTAATTTCTTCTACAATTGGACGATACTTCATACCTGTTATAGATGACCAAAAACTTCGTCCTGAATTTGCTTCGATTGTATTATTTCTAGGTACATAAGTTAAATCTAATTCAGGCATAATAACTTCAAACTGATCATTAAGCTGTTCATCAGGTAAATTATCAATATTAAGTTGGCTTGTAAATCTTAATGACATATTATTTTATACCTTTATGTTAAACTTAGTGCAGATATACTTGTAGCTGTTTCAGTCCACCAATCATAATTAAATTTAACTTCTATTTCTACTGGAGCCGAACTACTTGCATCAATTTGACCTACTGTATATTCTATTGGATAAAAACCTTTTAACCAAATATTTCTAGTAATGTTTTGATTATCTTTCATATCCTTTAATGCCGGTAAAAATTCTACTACACAACTAGATACATAATAACTAGAAGGAATTCTTGTACCTACCATGGGATTATGAATTAAATCACACCATGATTGTATTATATTAAGTACTCCTCCGTTTTGATCTTCTGTAATTTTGCAAGCCCAAACGCCTGATTTATTTTGAATAGTACCTAATTTACGACGAAATCCAGCGATAGTTGTACTACTTTGACCTAGTTTAGTACCAGGATAAGTAAAAGATGTACAACGTAATTCTAAGGTTTCAGCATGTACTGTTGATTTATTTTCACCTCTATTATCACTCATCCAACTTGTAAGAGCATCTGATGTTTTTTGTTGAAGTTTAGCTAATTTCATAGCAGGGCATTCAGATATAGTAAATTTAACCTGAAACTGTCTTAGTGGATCATTTAAATTACGAATTTCATTTAATGTATGTAATGCCATGATAAATATATACCGGGGATTGTTTATGTATTAAAAATATATTATCTTTTAATAATAGAACTACTATAATTGTTTACAAATCAATTAATTCTTCTTGTTCTGTATTTATATATTTATCATATTGAATTTCTTTCTGAATTTCTTCTTTTTCATAATATTCATTTTGCGGTACATCTAAATAGTTCATTTGAGCATTAAATATAGCACCTACTAGTACATCTGCTCCATCTTTTAATTGAGTAGTCCTTGTTACTTTACCTCTATCAATGATTAAAGCTTCTAGTTCTCTTTTAAGCTTTTCACATTGACCTACTTTAACTTTTCCATTTTCTATTAAAGCAGCTGCATTTAAATATGGATCTAATTTAACGTCTACAGATACTTTTTCTACTTTATCAAAGAGCTTAGATTGTTCCCAATTATTTAATGTTAAAGCAGATTGAAATTGATCGCAAGATATAGTATGAATAGGTATATGTCCTCTTGTAACTAATTCCATAGCAAAGTTTTGTACTGCATCTAGATCTGTCATATTTTTAGCTGTTACATATATAATAAAATCAACTACATACATTGTTTCTTTTTCTCTAGTTATTTCATTGATTTTATATTCTTTATGCAACATACAAATACCTGTATCACATTCACCAGTACTTGACAAATCAAAATGCATATATCTTGGTACACCAGGGCATCTTCTTAAACGCCATTCATCTTTCATACCTTCTTTTATGAATATCTTATCTAAAGGTAAACTATCAAATATATTTACATTATCTTTTAAATTAGCTTCTATAGTTAATTCGGGTATAAGATTAATATTTTCTAATTGAGTAGTATCTCTAAATACAATTCCTTGATCTTGTGTACTAATACCTAAAATATCTTGAATAGACTGATCTAAATCTGCCTCAAAAGAAGGTCTATAAATAGCAGGTACTCTAGCAATTTCACATCCAGAGACTAAATCATAATCTAATAACCCTAACCTATGATCATCATGTTCATCTTCATAATTTTTTAATTGAGCTAATTCACCTGGATCTGTTATAATTTTACTTGGAATACTACCATTTCCTGCCATTACATAGAAATAATCATTACTATTTCCTATAAATTCTTCTGATGTTTTAACTTCAAATCGCATAGGTCTAAGATATAAGAATTTAGGATCTTTACACCATTTTTTATTATATTCAGATGTAACTGAGTTTTTAGCACGAGCAGATGACATAACCGCTTGGAATGTAAAAGGTGAACCCATAAAACGACCATCAACACGACCATCTATAGAGTTAATCAATTCCATACCTTCTTCTGTACCTTTTTCATTCATTTCGTCGCATTCTGAAATGAGAATGTCATAACCTACAGTATTAGATATTTGAGAACCTAGTGTTAATATGATATTATCTGGAAATATAATAGTCATATTACTTTTATCTACATACCAAGGTACAGGGACTTTGGGATTAGTTAGATCAAAGTTTTCAAAAGCTCGGGCTTGTCTTACTCTTTGGAAGCAAGGCATATTACTTAATAATTCAATGAATGGTTGGAATAATACTTGATAAGCAGTTTTTTGTGTAACCGATAAAATAAACATAGCAAGTGTAGATTGTGCTTCAACTTTTAATATTTGTCTTGGATAACGTAAACATAATAAACGATATAAAGCATATACACATGCTTTTTCAGCAGTTCTTGATTTACCAGTACCTGTAGCTCCACCAAATAATACCTTTTTCATTGGATGATCTGGGTTAAATATTTCACATAATTTCTTACGCCAATATGGATATATAGTACCAGATATATTTCCCATATAAAAAGGATTATCTAGAAATTCTTCTATTGTAGGGCAAGGTCTTCTATAAATAAGATTATCAATATTTTTAACTAATTCTTCATCTTGATTAGTAATATATAAATATAAAGATAATCTTTGATTTAATAAAGATTGATTTTTAATTTGATCGTTTGAATAGTTTTCCATATAATATTGAAAAATTTCATCAAACAAAGGTGAAAATAATACCTCTTGAAAGGTTTCAGAGTTATCAAATGGAACAATAGGAAGAGCTGCTAATTTTTCTTCAATTGTCATTATTTACTTGTGCCTTCTACATCAATAGGTGTGACTTTTTTAGGTGCTCTTTTCCAAGTATCAATAGCATTACTTAAATTGTTTAATGTGTCTAAATTTTGTACTGGAGCTGAACCTGTACCAATATTTAGGCTTGGATTATTAATAGAAGCACCTTCTGCTGTAGCATTATTAATAGTCAAATTAATACCCCCTTGACCACTATTTCCAGGTATACTTCCGGAATTACCTGACATTTTAGCCAAAGCTTGTTGAGCATCGATCGCTGATACTTCAGTTAAATCATTATAAATCTTAGCTTGAGTTTCTAAATCTAATACATCAATATTTTGAATGAGATTTAATAATAATTTATTTTTTAAAGTTTCAGCAGTAGTATTATTCATCATACGAGATTGAATAAAGTTAGTACAAGTGGCTTGAATAACCTTATTCTGCATTTCTATTGTTTCATCATTTTGAATTTGTGCAAGAATAGCAGCAGTTTTATTCAATTCTACTAATGCACCAAGCATAGTTTTATTTTCTTCTTTTAAACTACTGTTCGCAACGATACTTTCTTGTTCTTCCAAAGAAGGGAGAGGTGGTTCTTCAATAGTAGCAATATCTGTACCTGGAATTTCTTCAGGTATTTCATCTACAAATACATCATCACCAGTCCATATTTTTGGTTGATCATCAATTTGTGGCATTATTTATTTCCTTTACTTCATTATATTAATAATGACGGCTAGTCCATTTTTTACCTTGTACTGCCATTTCAATTCGTTTTTTAGTATTATTTCTATTACAATGAAGATAATTTCTTACATCAGCTCCATTTTTGTTCATAAAAACACACCATTCATCAAAAATTTCTAATAAATGCTTCTCTTCTTCTTCTGTAATATTCATAAATTGACGAATATCTTTACTTTTAGCAGGAAGATTTACATTTATATGTTTATGCATATCTAGATATGTATATTCTGCAGCTTGTAAACACTCTTTAAATTCTTTTATTGATGGTATTTTAATTGTCATACCATAAAATAGTCTAATTATTTTCATTATAAGGGCAGGATCTTGAACGATGCTCATTAATTCAAAGAAACCTGGATAACCCCGTGATTCTAACATACTTAAAGCAGTAAATACAAACTCAGAAGAGCTATATTCTTCATCTGAAACTTCAAAATATCCTCTAGGCTTTTTCTGCATTTTGTACTTTTCTCTTTATTCTTGTATATTTGGCTGTAGAATGATGGTATTTTGTTTTCCATCCTTCTACTATAGGATATAATGAATATATCCAATAGTTAATTTGCATATTATCAGATGTAAATTTAGTATATTTATTTGGACTATTTAAAAACAGCTTAAGAATTGCTATTAACCAATATAATTCTTCTCTAGAAGATGAACAAGTATCAAAAGTATCTTCAATTACTTCATATAATTCATCTAATTCTTTAAAAGAGGCTGTAATCTGGTCCATCTCTACATATTTTATAGACTTCCTTTATGTCTTCTTTACCTAATAATTCAATTAATCCAAATTTTTTTCTTTCTAATTGCAATTGATTATTTTCATCTAGCTTTATTTTACCAAATAAAGTCTTTGCTTCACCTTCTTCAACAATTTCTTGTACTGTTTCGGCTAAATATGAATATAATACTAAGCATACTGTTGATTCTGGTATATTTAAAGCTTCAGAAATGAGTTTTACTTTATTCTGCATCATTTTCTTCGTTTAAAGCTCCTTGTTTGCGCAAATCTTTCAAATCAATATTATTTTGTTTAACATATGTTTCAATTTGTTCTTGTTCGCGTAATGATTTAATTGCTTCATTTGCTTTAGCCCACCACATATCATGTACTTCTTTCTTATTTTTGTATTCCATAGCCAAACAAGAAAATAATACAGTAGCTTCACGCCCATCTGGATATTTAACTTTTTCACCTTCTAAATTTGTATCAGAATATTTAATTGGTGCAAAGTGAAATTTATTATCAATAGGATTTTTACCGGCGAGACCAATTAAATTCATCCATACACCAGGTGTTTTTTCAGCCCAAGCTTGTTCAGTTAATCCTTCTGGAATTTCAATTGGTGTATTAGTAATCATTATAACTCCTTTTAATCTTTTATTGTCCAATATGTAAGAGTATAGCGTACAGATTGTTTTATATGATCAAATACAGTATCGTATCTTAATACATCACTTGGCGCTATATTATTTTCTTTAATATAGGTATTTAATTCATTTAGTGAACCTACCATAACCTCTTTAATTTTCCAATTAGACATAATTACTCCTTTTAATAAAAATTTTTAATGTCTGTTAGTTCTTTAAAACAACAAATATTATCTTTTCTTAGAATTTCGTCTGCCATATCTACTATATCATTTAATCCTTTTGATTCTCCTTTAAATAGAATCTTGTATTCAGATATAATAGTTACTTTATCTTTATAGAATTTCTTAACTATATTTAATGCTCTTTCATATTTTGGTGTTAACCCTAATATTGCAATTTGTTTATCAATTTTCCAATGTTCAAAAAAAGTATTATATAGTTTATAGTTATTTTTCCTTAGATTTATTATTTTATTTTTAGACAATCCATATTCGGCTGTTAATAAATCAAATGGAATTCCGAAAGCCAGTTTTATAAGTAATTCAACTTTTGTTTCTGGCTCTAGATTGGATTTTATAGCCATTTTTAATCTTCTTTTTAAGTAAATAATAAATTAGAAATATTTATATACTATTTAATTAGAACAGTTTATTTTTAGAGAGATTAGAAAAAAATTAAAAAATTTATTTTACTTATTTAGATATTTTTTCTATTCTATATATTAGAAAAGAGAAAAAATCATGAATAAGTTTATTATGCTTAAAGAAATAAAAATAGCATATAATAAAAAAGATATGCTCTGGAATATCCCAGAAGAAGGTGATTATTACTTAATAAATGTATCACAAATTATTTGGATTCATCCTATTTCAAATAAAGAAGCAGGCTATTCATACGTTGAATTAAGATTTGAAGATGGTTCTCATTTGTGTGTTAAAAATTCAAAAGATGAAATTCTTGAAATGATGCTTTTAAAACCATGGTGGAAAAACCTAATCGATGGTATTAAATGGTTGTTTATAAAGAAAAAATAAAGGATAAAAAATGACAAGTATAATGAGTACATATTGGCTTCGTGATGATATTAGAGATATGAAAGCTTGTACTAGATACATCTTATTTAGATGCTGTAAAAAAGTAAGAGAAACATATAAATTAGGTGAAGATATTGTGGGTTGGGAAAGTTCTGTACGCACAACTTATTTACCTATAGATTTTATGGATTTCAAATGGATAGTAGATCGTTGTAACTTTGAATTAGCTAAGAATTTTGGTACTGATTTGTTACCTAATAGTTTTTTGAGTTGGTATCAAGATAGTCATTTTGTACCTGAAAATTTTGATGATGACTTCACTTGTGATTATAAACGCCAAAAAAATGGTAAATTTAAAAAAGTACAATCTAATAATGTAGAATCAGATTTTATTTCTGCAGCAGAAACTTGGGCAATGGACAAAATTATTCGTAGATGGAAGTTATATGGTAGATTCTATATAAAGTTAGATAATCTTAAATGGAAAGTTAAAAACAAATTTAAAAGGAGTAAAATAAAATGGTAAGAACTATTGGAACAGCTTCATATGGTTTAAGAGCACCTATTATCAAACAAGGTGATGATTTAATTCAGATTGTAGTTGATACGGTTTTGAATTCTGGTTTAGAAATTAAAGATAGAGATGTATTAGGTATTACAGAATCTATCGTTGCTAGATGTCAAGGTAATTATGTTACTATTGATGAAGTAGCAGAAGAAGTTAGAAAAATTAGTGATAATGCGGATGTTATTATTATAGATAGACCAATTTATTCCCGTAATCGTTTTGCTATGATTTTAAAAGCAATTGCTAGAGGAACTGGTAAAAAAGTAGTTATTATTATGCCACCAGTTGATGAAGTTGGCAATGTAATAAGAAATCATCCTTTTACTAAATTAAATTATGATGAATATTATAAATCAATTGTAGAAGGCGAAGGTAAAGAGTGTGAAATTATTGATGATATAAAAAATAAAGAATTACTTTCTATTTATAAAGAGAATCCATTTGTAATAGATGCTAGAATGTATTTTACAACGAGTAATGAAGAAGAAATAAAAGAATTGAAAAATAATATCGGTGGTTATTGTACGTTAGCATATATTTGTAGAAATAAATGTGAATATGGTTTATATGGCTCTAATAAAGCATCTGAAGAAATGTTAAAACTATTTCCAAGTGGTGAATATTCAAGAAATTTAGTTAGAGAAGTTCAACAAAGAATTAAAGATGCAACTGGAAAACTGATTGAGGTTATGATTTATGGAGATGGCTGTTTCAAAGATCCTGTTGGTGGAATTTGGGAATTTGCTGATCCAGTAGTAAGTCCTGCCTCAACTATGGGATTACAAGGTACTCCAAATGAAATTAAAATTAAAAACTTTGCTGATGAAAAGTATAAAGATTTACATGGTGAAGAATTAAATACGGCTATCAAAGAAGAAATTAAAAATAAAAGTTCTAACTTGAAAGGCAATATGATGAGTCAAGGTACGACACCGCGTAGATATACTGATTTATTAGGTTCGTTAATGGATCTTACTTCAGGATCGGGTGATAAAGGGACACCGTTTATATATGTCCAAGGCTATTTTGACAATATGTCCAATGATTAAAAATTTTCCCCAGTTAATTCTGGGGAATTTTTTTATAAACAGAAAATTTTTCTAATTTTTATTTTACTAATGTTTAATTCTATAGTATGATAAGGAAAGAAAATGAATACGGTAGTAGATCAGCTTAAAGGATATATAGCATTACCAATACAAGCAACAAATAAAGCAGGATGGATAGTAAATTTTAATGATAATGGAAAATGGAGACCAATCGATTTTAATTTGCAAGAAGATGCTTGGAGTTATTTTTATAGTAAATTAAATGAATTAAAAGCAAAGTTTTTAGGTCAACCATTGCAAACACAGAAATAATGCTCCCTTAGCTCAATCGGATAGAGCATCAGATTTCTAATCTGCAGGTTGGGGATTCGAATTCCTCAGGGAGTGCCAATTCTCTAAAAAGGAGTAATTAATGATAGACAAAACATTAAATCAAATTGTTAATAAAGAAAAAGATAAATTAAATAGTGAATTAGTACTTATTGCATCTGAGAATTATCCATCTCAAGATATATTAGATTTAATGGGTTCTGCTTGTTCTGTACCTTATACAGAAGGTTATCCTTTATCTGTATCTAAACAAGGTCGTCATTATGCTGGTTGTGAAGTTATTGATGAATTAGAAGAATATTGTATTGTTAAAGCATGTGAATTGTTTAGAGTTAAATTTGCTAATGTACAACCAATGTCTGGATCACATGCTAATACTTGTGTATATTATGCTTTTTGTAAACCAGGAGATCGTACCTTATCAGGTAATCTTAATGAATTAGCGCATTTAACTCATGGAAGTAAATTTACACATTCTGGTCGTTTTTATGAAAATCATAACTATGAATTAATTAATGAAAGAATTGATTATGATGAAATAAAATCTAAATTATATGATGTATGCCCAAGATTGTTAATTATGGGCTATTCTGCATATTCAAAAAAGATTGATTTTCAAAAAGTACGTGAAATAGTTGATGAATATAATAAAGAATTATTATTAAACATTAAGCATTGTATGGGATTTCCACCAGAAGAAGAAGAAAAAGAGTATGAATCTAAAAAATGTATTCTTTGGACTGACATGGCTCATTTTAGTGGATTTATTGCTGCTCATGTATGGGAAGATAAATATGATCCAACACAATGGTCAGATGTGGTAACTACAACTACTCATAAAACTTTAAGAGGCCCGCGTTCTGCAATTATTTTATGGAATAATCCAGATTATTGTAAGAAAATTAATCAAGCCGTATTTCCAGCTAATGCAGGTGGTACTAATCAAGCAGCAGTAGCAGCCAAAGCTCAAGCGTTTATTGAAGCATTACAGCCTGAATTTAAAGATTATATTAATCAAGTACATACTAATATAAAAGCATTAGTTAAAGGTATTGAAGAAGAAGATACTGAACATAAATTACGTTTTGTTAGTGGTGCTGATACTGAAAATCACATGATATTACTCGATGTTAAAGGTGCAGGAATTACAGGTAAAGAAGCTGAAGATTTATTGACAGCAAACCATATTATTTGTAATAAAAATATGATTACCGGAGATACTAAACCTTCAGAATGTACAGGTATTAGATTAGGTACACCTGCTATTACAACTCGTGGTTTTACTGAAGAAATGAGTAATACCCTAGGTAAAGTAATTGCTAGTATTTTATTAAAACAAGGTGATCAGCAAGAAATTACATCTGTTATTGTATCATTATTAAATGAAGTCGGTGAATTTTATAAATAACTGCTTTACATTGTATTAAAATACATATATAATTAATATAAATTAACTTAAATTAAGGAGTTTATATATGTTAGGTATACCTGGTGTTGTTTGGACAGATTCCAAGGGTAATGATAGTTTTATTAATTTAGCTACTCGTTTGGCTAAAGATCGTATTATTATTCTTCAAGGTGAAATTGAAGATGAGATGGCTATGGAAATAGTAGCACAATTACGTTATTTGGAATCAGAAGATAAAGAAAAACCAATTAAAATGTTAATCCAAAGTCCCGGTGGTTCAGTTTCGGCCGGTTGGTCAATTATTGATACAATGAATGATATTAAATGTCCAATATCTACTATTGTACAGGGTGATGTTGCTAGTATGGCTACTGTAATTGCAGTATCTGGAGAAAAAGGTATGCGTTATGCTTTACCACATGCTAAAATTATGTTACATACAGTAGCAAGTCAAGCACAAGGTAAAGTTCAAGATATGGAAATTTATATGAATCAAGCTAAACAAACCAATGAAGAAATCTTTGAATATTTATCTAAAAGATTAGATCAACCTATAGATAAATTAAAGAAGGATTGTGATAGAGATTATTGGTTAACTGCCACTGAATGGAAAAAATATGGTGGTTGTGATGAAGTTAAAAAAGTTAAAAAATAAAAAATTGTTTGTTCTTGTTGTCTGAGAGCCTATTTATTAGGCTCTTTTTATTTTGGAATTGGAAAAAAACGTCTGTATCTTTTATTAAAAAAGTTATATAATTTTTTAATGAAGGAGTAAAAGTATTATGGAAGATGAAGTATTATATCTAGATTATGCAGCAACTGCACCTGTTTCTAATATTGTTAGTAGAAATTATTATGATGCTATAAATATTTTTGGTAATCCTGCTTCTTTTCATAAAGAAGGTGAAAAAGCATATCAAGCAATAGAAAAGAGTAAATTAAATATTTTACAATGTTTAAATCATAATGAAGATTGGAATATTTTATTTACTTCTGGTGCAACAGAATCGATTAATACCATTTTTTATTCTTTTAATCCTGAACTAATTATTACAACAGATCTTGAACATCATGCAGTTAAAGCCGCTTCTAGTGCTTGTGTTGTTAGTAATGGTATTACTCGTTGGATTCAAATTAATTTATTTGATATTATTACAAATACACCAACATATTTAGATGGTATACTTATTTCTTATACACGTATTTTAATATCTATTATTGCAGTAAATAATGAAACAGGTCTAATTATTCCAGTAGATAAAGTACTATCAGCAAAAGAATACGTTCATTCTAAATTTCCAGATGCTGAAATTGTTGTACATTTAGATTTTACTCAAGGCTTTTGTAAAATTCCTTATGATATGACAGATATTGATTGCTATTCATTTTCTGCTCATAAAATTGGATTTTTTAAAAGTTTCGGTGGATTAATTTATAAAAAAGGAATAGTAGAGAAGTATATTCAAAAAAATCCATTGATTAAAGGTGGTATGCAACAAAATGGATTAAGATCGGGTACAGAAAATCCAACATTTGTATATTTATTAAATAAACTTATTGAAGATCATATGAATAACCTTAATAATAATTATACTAAAGCTCAAATTATTAAAACCGCTTTTTATCAAATTATTCCAGAAATAGTAAATAAATATAATAAAGCAGTAGAATTATTATTTACTTCTAAAAATACAGATGAATATTCGCCTTATATTATTAATTTTTCAATTTTAGGTATTGAAGGTGAAAGTTTAGTTAGTGCTTTAGGTAATAAAATATGTATTTCAACTGGAAGTGCATGTAGCGAAGAAAACTTATCGGGAAGTGAAGTAATTAAGAATTATTATAAAAATTTAGGTGTACAAAGTGAAGATATTTTAGATACTTATGCAAATAGTGCAGTTCGTATTTCTTATGATAGTTCTTTAACTATAAATCAAATTGTAGAAGATTTTCAGCCTACTTTTGATGAAGCGGTAAAAAATTTAGCAAAAGCAAGTACTTATAAAAAGGATTAAAAATGGAAAGTTGTTCTGGAAATTGTAATACTTGTACAGTTGATCATTCTTTGGATCAAATAAGTAACAGAGGTCATGGTATTTCTTATTCATCTTTGGCTATTCAATACGCACAAGATGGTAAGTATTTGAATAGAGATGATAATTTAAATTTAATATTACAAGAAGATAATGTATCAGTTTTTGAAGGAGCCTTTGGAGGACCTGCTTGTGGTGATATTGTAAATTTATGGGTAAAATTAGATACTAATCATAATACTATATTAGATGCTAAATTTTTATCTACGGGTTGTTATGGTTCATTATCAAGTACTTCTTATGGCTGTGAACAAATAATTGGAAAAAATTTATTTGATATTAATACACAAGAATTAACTAAAAATATTATGGAAACCTTAGACTTACCTAAAATAAAAGCACATTGTAGTGTGTTTATTGGGCAGTGTTTAGAAGAAATTCGTGAAAAAGTTAATAAAATAATTAAATTCTAATATATATGAAATTTAAATAGGAGTAATACATGGCTAAAGTTGAAAAAACTCAATTAGATAAAGACATGGCAGCTGCTTTGGCATTGATTCATAAACAATTTGGTGAAGATTCAATGTTAACTTTTGATGACACTACAGCAATTAAGAAAATTGATACAGTTTCTACTGGTTCATTAAATCTTGATGTTGCTTTAGGAGTTGGTGGTTTACCTATGGGAAGAATTAATACAATTTATGGTGAATCATCATCTGGTAAATCTACTATTGCATTACAATTAGTAGCAAATGCTCAAAAACAAGGATATTTATGTGCATATTTAGATTCAGAACACGCGGTTGATCTTGGATATGCTCAAGCTTTAGGTGTAGATTTGAAGCACTTATTATTTGCTCAACCAAATGATGGTGTAGAATGTTTTCAAATGGCTGAAGCTTTATTAAAACAAAAGTTAGTTAAAGTTATTGTATTTGACTCTGTTTCTACTATGATTTCAATGCAAGAGCGTGAAGGTGAAATGGGTGATAACTTTATTGGTAGACAAGCTAAAATGATGTCTGATGGTTTAAAACGTATTACTCCATTGGCTTATGATGCTGGTTGTATGTGTTTCTTTATTTCACAGACTCGTAAGAATATTGGTGTTATGTATGGTGATACTGATGTTATGTCAGGTGGTGAAGCATTAAAATTCTATAGTACTGTTATTATGAAAATCTGGAAAAAGCAATCACCTACTACAGAAAAGATTAATGGTGAAGAAGTCGCTACATCTGTTGAAACTACAGTTAAAGTTGTGAAAAATAAAGTTGCTCCTCCTTTCCGTACGGCTAAATTTATTATTAGATATGGTAAAGGTGTATCTCAAGAAGAAGAAGTATTTGATCTTGCTGTAAAATTTGGTATTTTAGAAAAAGCAGGTGCATGGGTACGCTATAAAGGTGAAAACATTGCTCAAGGTAAAGAAAAAGCTATGATTTGGTTAAAAGAAGATCCAGATCGTATGCAACATTTTAAAGAAACCGTATTATCATATGTAACTGGTAAAAATGTAGAAATGAACGGTGAAGTAGAAGATGATACAGAAGTTACTACAGACGAGCACGGTGTAGATCTTGAAGCTATTTATAATTCAGAAGATCCTTATAAAGAAGCTGTTAAGCAATTCGGTTTGGAAGATCAAATTGTAGAAACGGAAAATTCTTCATCCGAAAATGAATAAATTATGTTATTCTATAATTATGTGTAACATTAAAAAAGGAGTACGAAATGGCATGGTCTATTAAATACACAAAATTGAATCGTCGTGGTTGTGATATTATATTACCCACTAAAGTTTATAATCAATTAAAAGAAAATAATATAAGTGTAAGTATTACAAATCAAGGCAGTGTTCAATTGTTTAATACAAAAAATCATAAATATATGGGTACTTTAAAATCATACATGGGTGCTACTAGTTTTAAAAATGGTAATCCTTGTGATTTTCATGTATCTAATTTGATTTAATGGAGGAAAATATTATGACAGTTGAAGTAGATAAAGCTCGCTTATTACAATATGTTGAACGAATTGAAGTATATAACGATACAATTACTGATGCTAATGCTAGTAAAAAGGCAATTTATGAAGAAGCAAAAGCAGAAGGTTTTGCTAAAAAAGGTATTGATTATGTAGTTCGTCAGCGCAAAAAAGATCGTGATCAAATCGCTGAAGAAAAAGAATTGTTTAACGCATATTCTAAAGCAGCAGGCTTAGACTAGAGAGTTAGATTAGGGTAGAGTATAAGGTTTTTTAATCCATTATTTTCCTTATATTCTATCCTAGCTAAAAGTATTTGGAGGAACAAATGCAGGGTTGTCCATTTATTAAAAGAAGTAAGAAAGAATACGAGTCAGAGTTAGGACCTAAGCTTTTTTTAATAGCTGAACAACCTTTAGAAACAGATAAAGAAGAAATCTTTGATTCTTTTATAGCTATAAATTATTTAACTGAAGTATTTAAAAGTAGATTTAAATCAGCAGAAACACATATTACTTATGTTAAAGATTCTACAAATGAACCTTTTGCACGAAATGTATTTTTTAATCTTTTAGGGCATTATGTTAAAAGAGGTACATTAGAGCCTGATAAGTTAGTTATTGCATTTGTAGGTCAAAAAGCATTTGAAGCATTTAAAGCAGATTATTTATCACAACCGGATATGGGTGGAATTGAATTATATCTAAATGAAAATAAAAAGATTCTTAGAATTACAGCCGTATGGTTAAATAGATTGGTTTTAGACGAAAAAGGTAAGCCAAAAGATGTATTAGTACCATATGTAATTTTACCTGATATTACAGAAGATTATACAAATATTGTACAACAATTAAATAATATTTCATTTAGTAAAGAAATAGTTTTATCACCTTATTGCGATACCAATCAAATTATTACTAAACTACAATTCTTATTAGAAGCTTATGAAGACAATATTTTATCCTATTTTACTTTTGAAGGTAAAGCCAATTTAGTAACTCGTAAGATTGAATATTTTAGTATTTATGATGAATATACTAAAATTACTTTAAGGTATTGCCCTACTGATGATATTTGTAAAAATGATTCTCAAGAGTTAAAGTTAAAGTTTTATGATATATTAAAAAAAGTATTGATTACTATTCCTGTAATTGGTAATAATGTAGAAAATTTAATACAATTATTTCCATTTAAAGATCAAATAACTATATCTGATGTTAATAATTTACCAGAAGTAACAACTATAGGTAAAGCTAGTAAATTTGAAATTACAGGTGATAGAAATGGTACTGAACCTTCAGAATGGTATTATAAATGGTATAAAGAAGTATTACCAACTTTAGGATTAGATGATAAAGAAATCGAAAGAGAAGGTTATAATACTAAACAAAAATTTGAATGGATATACGATATTGAAGTATTTCATGATGATTGGCTTTTTGTTGCTAAAACTTTAGATGGTAAAAATAGATTAATCTGTTGGAATGATCCAGAAAGATTATATGATTGGGCCAAGAATAAAATTTTAATTGGATTTAATAATGCAGCATATGACGATGTAGTTATTCGTCATGCTATGTGTTTTCCATTTTTAATTGATCAAAGCCTAACTGTTAAAAAGTATTCAGATGCTTTAATTTTACATGGAGCTAAACCTGCATATCCTGAAATGAAGCCAAAATCAAATTGGAATCCTAATTTCTTATCTTGGGATATTAGTTTTCATGGTCCATTTGATATCCGTCGTAATTCATTAAAAAAGCTTACTATGTCTGTATTAAATAAACGTAATTATGATAGTAGCGTTTCATTTGATACTCCAAGAAAATTAACACCAAAAGAAAGATTGGATGTTGAAAAGTATTGCGAAATGGACGTTGATAATACTTTAGCATTATTTATGCCAGATCCTGATAATCCAAAACGTACATTTGCAAAAGAATCATATGATATTCGCTGGAATATGATTGTTGAATATAAGATGAAAGCTAAAACTCTTATTAATAAATCATCGTCTTTTGCAGGTAAATTATTGTGTGGTGAAGATGCTAAAGCTAATAAACAAAATACTTATAAAATAGTAAATGGCAAGAAACAATATTATTCTATTCCAGAATTAGCAATGAAAGAATTAGTAAATGATGATGGTACACCAACAAAACTTTTACAATTCTATTTAGATAATCAAGATAATCCGGATTATATTAAAGAAAAGTTTGAAGTACAACTTGGTGGTTTTGATGAAGGTCATAAATATCAATTTGGATTTGGTGGATTACATCAAGCTTTGATTGGATATAGAAGTAAAAATTTAGTTAATATGGACGTTGCTTCATTGTATCCTTCTTTATTGGTGGAATATGGATTAATGTCTAGAGGGGCTGCTAAAAATCCTGAATCATATAAAGAAGTATATCATACACGTTTACAAGCTAAAAAAGAAGGAAAAACACTTCTTAATTTAGGTCTTAAATTGATTCTTAACGGTGCTATTGGTGCTATGTTATCAGAATTTAATCCATTATATGATACATGGTCTAATTCATCAATTTGCGTGCATGGACAATTGCTATTATTTATTTTGGTAAAACGCTTATATGATGCTGGTTTTAATATTATTCAAACCAACACTGATGGTATTATGATTGAACGCCAAGAAGGGGTAGATTTTATGCCTATTGCTGATCAATGGCAAAAAGAAACGAGATTAGTCTTGGAATTTGATGAAATTGATACTTTAGCTCAGAATAATGTTAATAATTACTATTGTAAGTTTACTAATGGCAAAGTAAAGTCTAAAGGGTTTTATTTATCAAACGAAAAATTTGGTAAAGCTACTTCTAAGATTTTATGTAATATGGTAACAGATCAGCCGTTATTAGATGGTGTAGAACCAAGAGATTTTGTATTATATAAGAAACATGCGATTGGTGAGATTTATGATGGTAAAACTAATAAAAAAGTTGATGGTCGTAGTTTAGCTTTTGTAGTAGGTTTTCCTAATGATCCAAGAACACAATCTTATTATAGTCGTAGTAAAAACGCAAGAAGTGTTGCTAAGAAAGATGAAAATGGTAATCCTGTTTTAGATAAAGATGGTAAACCTGAAACAGAAATAGTACATACTATAAGTAAGATTACAGGTTTTAATGATCATATGCTATTAGTTGATGATTTAAATACCTTAACTATGGATGAAATTAATACTATGCAATATATCGCATTTGCTAGAAATTTATTAGATGATAATAGTGGTGAATTTGGTCCATATTATACAGCAGATTATGAAAAGGTCGAAGAAAAAGATGTATTACAAGCTTTAAATAATTTTAAAGATAATACAGCCGAATATCCAACTAATAGTAATGTATATGCACAAAATTTACTATTTGAATGTGATGATATGACTAAAGAAGAACAAGAAGAACAAATTAATAAACATAAAGATTTGTGGTATCGTGTTGTTTGGTCGGGTAGTAAATCATATCATTGTGTAGTTAAATTAAGTCATCCTGTAACAGCTTTGCAATATAAGAATATATGGTATTATATTATGTATACTTATAAGCTTATTGGATGTGATGAACAAGCCAATGTACCATCTAAATATACCCGAGTACCAGATCAAATGAATCCAAAAACTGGTGAAATGGCTACTTTATATTTATATGATAAAAATGTCTTAGATGTTGATACTATTTTAGCCGAATTACCAAGAATTAAAGAAAGTATAAAACCATTTAAAGAATATACAGGTAAAGTTGATATGAAAGCCTTGGAGAGACATATTAAAAAATTTGACTGGAGTGAAGGTAATCGCTTTGCTGCTTGTCAAAAACTATCTCCAAGATTAATATCACAAGTACCTATGGAAGAATTATTAAAGATGATTCCTGATGGTGATTGTTTAGATAAAGATCATAAGTTTGTAATTCGTAATAAATATAAATATTATGAAAAGCATAAAGATGAAATTGAAAAAGAATTGTTAGAAGGATAAGTTCTTAATAATATTCAATTTAAAACCAAAAGGAATTTTAATGGTTAAAGTATTGGTTGTAGATAATAATGTTGAAAAAGCATTAAAAAAGATTAAACGTAAAGGTCTTAAAGAAGGCTTTTCATTTGAACAAAAACGCCGTAGTAGATATATTAAACCAAATGTACGCAAAGTTCAACGTAAAAAAGAACAAGTACGTAATGAAATGAAACGCCAACGTATTCAAAAACAGGTTTGGGGTTTTTAATCTGTTTTGGAAATTTATTTTAAAAAAGGTTATCAAATTTAACATTCTATATAATGTATAACAAAGGAGTACTTTTATGATTTATACAAAAATTAAGGATGTTAAAGATCCAATTGGTAATCGCCAAGAAGATGCTGGTATTGACTTTTTCGTTCCAAATGATTGGAATGAAGGTAAATCTTATATTTTGAGATTAGGTGAACAAGTTAATATTCCATCTGGTATTAAAACTAAATTAAAAAGCAATCAATATTTACAAATGATGAATAAATCTGGTGTAGCATTAAAGAAAGGTTTAGTATTTGGTGCTTGTGTAATTGATGCAGGTTATCGTGGTGAAATTCATTTGAATATGTTTAAAGTAGTAAAAGGCACCGAAGATATTCGAGTTCGTCGTAAAGGATTTTTAGGTTGGTTAGGATTTAAAGAATGGGCAACTGTAATTAATCCAGGTGATAAGATTATTCAAGGTATTATTATTAACATCTCAAATGAAGCTTTAAAAGGTGTACCTAATAAAGTATATGATCAGGGTCCAAAAACAAAAAGAGCAACAGGTGGTTTTGGAAGTACTGGTTCAAAATAATAAAGTTCCTGTGCGTGAATATCCTTAGTTGTCATGGGCTAAGGATATTTTTTTTTATATAATGGAAATTTTGTTTGATTTTTATCTGGCTAGTTTAAATTCTATATTATATAAAGGAGCTAAAACATGACAGATATAATTTCAAAAATTATTTTAGGTATTTGTTTTACTATTGTTGTATTTTTGCTTGGTGTTGATATTGGTACTAGATATATTGAAATTACACCAGAACAATGTTTATCAGTTTGTGTAGAACAATTTGAAAAATTCGGTTGCTAAAAGAAAGGAGAATTACTATGGCTAAGAAAGAATATAAAGAAATAATTACTGCAAAAGAACCAGGTGGTGGAATTAAATATGATCAAGGTAAACTTAATTGGTCTTTATTACCATGGGAAGTTATTGAAACGGCAGTAAATAGATATACAGTTGGTGCAAAAAAATATGAACCTTGGTCATGGACATTAGTAGATCATGGTAAAGAAAGATATGAGTCTGCTTTAATGCGACATTTTATGGAATATAAAAGAGGTAATCGTTGGGATGAAGATCCTAATTTTGAAGAACATCCATCTACTCATTTACAAGCAGCACTTTGGAATATGATATGTTTAGTATATTATGAATTACAAGATATTAAAAAAGAAAATGATGAAAAGAAGGATTAAAAAATGAAAGTATTACACAAAGTAATTACAGAGAAAGCATATAAAAATGCTTTAGAGCGTAGTGAAATGAATCATAGAACAGAAACTCCTAGTTTTCTATTTTATGGTAAAGGTCGTTATGATAAAATTTTATATATAGAAAAAGGTAAAGTACGTTCAAGTAAATGTTCTTTTATATCTAATGAAGTAATCCCTTTTGATTTGAATGATTTAGATGATTTACAGTATTTTAATAGTTCTTATCATACATTTATTAATAATATTACTAAAGGTCAAAATCATAGTGTATCAGTATGTGAAGTAGATAGTGATGGTAATTTAATAAGAGATTTGGAAGAGTATGAAGTTCTAGATATATGTAATCGTGCAAAAAAATAAAAGGATTATATATGAATGCTTACAACCAACAATATTTAAATTTGCTTAAAGAAATTTTAAAGGAAGGTTTTAATGCGCCTTGCCGTACAGGCAACGAAGTCCTTGTAAGATTAAATAAAAGTCTTACCTGGGATTTAAACGAAGGCTTTCCTATTCTTACTTTTAGACAAATTCCTTTTAAAGGCGTAAAAGGTGAATTATCTTGCTTTTTAGAAGGGATTACAGATAAGCAAATATATAAAGAGCGTGGTTGTAATTATTGGGATTATTGGTGTAATCCTAAAAAAGTTCCATATTTTAATAAAGAAGGAATGAAAGAAGAGAGAGATTTAGGTAATATTTATGGTTGGAATTATCGTTATTTTGGTGCACAATATGAAAGCTATGATACAGGTTATAAAGGACAAGGTATTGATCAGCTTTCTCAAATTGTAGATACTCTTAAAACAAATCCATATGATCGTCGTATGATTATGACAGCGTGGGATCCTGCTCATATGGATACAATGGGTTTACCACCATGCCTACATACATGGCAATTTAATTATCTTAATAATCAATTACATCTAACAGGAATTCAAAGAAGTGCAGATACTATTTTAGGTGTACCATCAGATATGGTTCAAGGTGCTTTATTATTACATTTAATGGCACAAACAGTTGGTATGCAGGTTGGTACATTAACATTAGAGTTTTGTAATTGTCATATTTATGATAATCATCTTCCTATTATTGCTGAGCATATGAATACTTGGGAAAAATGTGAAATTCCTTTGCCTAATTTAATCTTAGATCCAAATGCAACAGTATTTAATTTCTTACCAGATATGGCTAAATTAGAAAATTATCAATATGGAGAAAAAGTAAGTTTTGAAATAGCCGTTTAATCTGTTCTATATTTATATTTAAGGAGTGAAATTATGCAAGTAGATCAAAATATTTGTATTGGTTGTGGTGCATGTCAAGCGATGTGTCCTGCAGGTGCAATTCGGTTTAAAAATGGTAAATCTGAAATAGATCAAAGTAAATGTTTAAATTGTGGTTCATGCGCAACAGTATGTCCAATGGGTTGTATTTCTAAGTAATTTTTATCTAAAAACAATCGCTTATTTGAATTTTAGTCCATTAACTATATATAAAAAATAGTTAATATAATGCTTTACTTTTTCAATAATTGCTTGTATAATATATATAGTTAATAAATAAGGAGACACTTATGGTAAAAAAGCGTTCTTTAGACAGTTTACTAACAAAATTAGAAGATATGCCAGTTGGATCTGAAATATGGACTAAAAAATCCAATGGATATGTTGCTGATAACATTGCTACTGTAAAAAAAAGATTTCCTGATCGTAAATATAAACAGCTTTCTGTACGAACACATATAAAACCTTTTGATGAAAGTATTTGCTTAGCAGATTTTGAAAAAGTTATTTTTATTACTAGATTAGCATAACAAAACCCATAGTTCTAATATAATACTATGGGTTTTAAATATAAATTGATGATACTCGTAGCGGGTATCTTAGCTTTAACTTCATCACTTTTAACAGCTCTTGGAATGGCAGAATTATTTCAAGGGTTATTTATTATATTTTTAATTATCGATTTAGGTCGATTCCTTGTATTAAATTTTGTTGTTGATGAATGGAAAAATCTTAGATTTATTAAATGGATTATTACATTAATACTAAGTTTATTATTTGTTTATTCTGCAGTAGGTGTATATAATAAACTTAATTCTATGATACCAGAATCTATACAGACGGCTATGATTGAAGCTGCTTCTTATAACAAAGCACAAGACAATGCCGAAATTAAACAAACTAGATCTACAGATTTGGCATCTATTGCGCAATCTGAATATCAAAAAAGTATGGATTGGAATTCAAAAGATTATGAAAATTGTATGAAACGTGCTAATGGCAATGTAGATGCTGAAAACAAGTGTAATAATACTAAAAGAAGATTAGATCGTAATGCTTCTACTGCTTTAAAAGAAGCAATGAAAACTGCAAACCAAGATTTAGATACCACCCAAGAAGCTGTTAATAAAAATGTAAAGAATCAAGGTGAAATTGCTGGAGTTTTAACCACTGTTTGTCGTATATTACCAAACACCGATTGTAAAACCTATGATGGACTACAAACTGCTTTAACTGTTATTATATTATTAGTTATTTGTGGATTAGATTATCTTCAATTATCTATTGTTTTAGCCGTAAATACTCGTAAAAATAAAAAAGATCCAGAAAAAGAAGAAGTAGTTAAAGAAATTATAGTAGAAAAAGAAGTAATTAAAGAAAAACCTTCAAAAAAGAAGAAAATTTTAAAGAAAAAAGTAAAAATCGAGCCAGAAATAAAAGAAAAATCTACTATAAAAGAAGAAAGTACTAAGTCTGAAGCAAAAAAATCTAATCCTTTTCAAAAAATTTTCTCTAATCCAGTTACTACTAAAGAAGAAAAAATAGAGAAACCTTCTCTAGAAAAAAAGCCTCGCCATAAAAAGCCTTTTAGTCACGAGACTGATTTTTATAAGTAAAATTTTCTAAAAAATATCCCCGGAAAAATTAATTAAAATGGAAATTTTTATGACTTAGATAATGATATCTAAGCTGTTCTATAATATATCAAAGTATATAAAAGGAGTAATATAATGGCACATATTATAGAGATCAAAACACCAAATTGTCAAAGATGTAAGCAGTTTGAGCCAGAATATCAGCAAATACAAGCAGAATTTCCAAATAATACTTATGATGTGTTAATTTTTGGTCAAAATCCAGAAGCAATGGAATATGCTACTAAATATGGTATTAAATCTGCACCCACTTTTGTAATCGAACAAGAAGGTAAAGATACTATAGTAGTTAAACAAGAAATTTTACGTGATACATTAAAATCCTTATAATTTAATATGATAAGCTTTGAAACTACATTTTTAGATTATCCTAATCCAGACGATCTCGCTGTTGTAGTAATTATGTCTGGATGCTCACATAACTGTTTAGGATGTCAAAATCCAAAATTACAAGAATTACATGAAGAATGGACATATGATCAAGAACAATCTATTATATTAGAAATTCAAAAGTTGTGTTTAAGAAATGAGACTAATAAGATAGTTTTATCTGGTGGTGATCCATTAAATCCATGTAATAGAAATTTAACTATTCATATTTGTGAACTTTTAGGTAATAATACAGAATATAAATATGATATTTGTATTTATACAGGATATGATATAGAGGAAGTTAAGGAAATGGGTTTAAATGGATTTACTTTTATTAAGTGTGGTAAATTTGATGCTCATTCTATGCGCGAATCTAAAAAAACAGATGAATATATCCAATTTGTAAATACAACACAAAACTTATTTGATAAAAACTATAATCAAATATCTAAAGATGGAAGATACTATTTTACTAAATAACATGGAGTATAAAAATGACCGAAGAAAAGAAAGCGATTAAAATTAAGTTTCCTGAATTCGATAATAATATGGAAAATCCATATCAGGATGAGATGAATAAGCTTATTGATGCAAATTTGTCTGATGCTACAACTACTCGTACTTTAAAAAATATTACAGAAACATTAACGAAAGCGCTTCGGTCTAAGTATGATATTAAAGATAAAGAAGTTTTAAAAGATAAAGTAAATGAATTACTTAAATTACATGGTTTATCTGCTGAAAATTTTGATCCATTAGCTAATATCTCCAAACAAGTATTTGGTAATCTTCAGTCTGTAAATGATGTATCTATTGATGATAATGCAAATAAAACAGATTCAAATATGACAGGTGTTTGTGTAGAATCATTTCTACCATATCAAAAATTAGCAGGATATGATTATTTATATCAAACTATTAAAGATTTATATGGTAAAGAAGAGGCTAAAAAATGTACAGCAGATATGTATGATTTTAGTCTTTTTTTAAACGATTCTACTAAAATCCTTATTCCATATTGTTATTGTATCGATGCTTCTAAAATTGTAACAGAAGGTCGTAATTTTGGTCAAGTACATTCTTCACCTGCTCATCGTATTTCTACTTATATTTCAGTATTAGGAGATACAATTCGTGAAATTTCCTTTAATATTGCAGGTGCTGTAGCCATTGGTACTTTCTTTATGGATGTTTGTCATTTGGCAATTTACCGTGAACGTATTGCTTTAGATGACCTTAGAAATGACAAAAAAGTACGGAAATCTATGGCAAATCATTTCCAGCAATTTATTCATACAGTAAATCATTATTCTCGTAATGCTGTAGAATCACCTTTTACCAATGTATCGTTATTTGATAAAAACAAATTAGAAGGTTTAATCGAAGATGATAATTATGGTTGGTATTTTCCTAAAAAAGCAGCAGTATGCGAAGATAATAATATAGAAGATACAAAAGAAGCTTGGAAAGAATTTGTTTTAGATTATATTGAAGAATTACAAGAAATTTATATTGATGTCTTCGATGAAGGTGATCCATTACGTGGTGGTTTACAATTTCCATTTCCTGTAACTACCTGTAACTTTGGTACTACTAAAGATGAAAGCGGTAATAATAAGTTAACATATGAAGATAATAAATTGCTTGATTATTTGACCAAGAATGCAGATATTTCTCGTTATAATATTTATGCTTCAGAAGGTTCAAAAGTTGCTTCATGCTGTCGTTTATTAAGCGATTCTGACTTTTTAGCATATGCAGGTGGTGTTAATTCATTTGGTGGTTCACAGGTCTCTTTAGGCTCACATCGTGTAGTAACTATTAATTTTGCTAGATGTGCTTATGAAGCCGAATCTTATGATGACTTTAAAAAGATTGTAGCAGAGCGTGTTGCTAGAATGGGTAAGATTTTAAAAGCACATAAAGTTTTAATCTTAAAATTAGAAGAATTAGGTAAGCAACCTTGGATTTCTAATGGATGGATTGATATGTCTCATATGTTTAGTACTTTTGGTTGTGTCGGATATGTAGAAGCTGATAAGATCTTAAAATTTAAATTTGATCATATCGATTTTGATTACATGAAAGATTTCTTAGTGTATTTCAATGATGAATGTCAAAGAATTGCTACTCAAGAAAACATTATTTTTAATATTGAAGCAATCCCAGCCGAAGGTGCTGCGCCAAAGATTGCTAAAGCAGATAAACTAATTTTTGCTGATGAAAATGGTGATTACTTATACGAATAGGAGTAAAAAATGCGTAAAAGAAAAATGGAAGATATATATGCTAATCAATGGTGCAGTTTATGGGAAGATTTTACAATCTCTGAAAAAATGAAACGAGATGGTGAAATTAATTCACTTATGACAGGTGGATCTATTGTTCACTATTCAGTAGATAGTAAATTAACTTCACAACAAGCTAAAAATATGATTATGAAAGCAATTGATGCAGGTGCAGAACATTTTGCTTTGAATTGTGTTTATACAGAATGTCGTGAATGCCATAAAGTAGAAAAAGGTAACTTTGAAATATGTCCACACTGTGCTAGTAAAAAATTAAATCATTTTTCTCGTGTAATTGGATATTTTTCAATTGTAGAAAACTGGAATCCTACTCGTAGAAAAGAAGATTTTCCAAATCGTAAGTTTATTAAAGCAGAACAACTTAAGGAACAGTTAATCTAAACTTCTCAAAAAAAGAGGTTGAAATATACCTCTTTTTTAATAAAAAGGTATACAATGGCAAATCTTCATTTCTTTTATGGAACAATGGCAGCAGGTAAAAGTTCTCATTTAATACAAGAAAGATATAACTTTGAACAAAAAAATGCCGATGTTTGGGTAATTAAACCTAAAGCTGATAGCAGGACAGAAGAACCAAAAATTACTTCTAGAATTGGATTAGAATGCCCAGCAACTATTATGAAAGAGATTAAATGGGAAGACATTATCCAAATGCGAGAATTTTATTCTAAAATATATATGGTAGATGAAGTTCAATTTTTTAAGCCAAAAGATATAGATAGTTTAGTCAAACTTGCAGATACATATGATAGATTAATTTTTTGTTATGGTTTATTAACAGATGTAAACGAAAAGTTATTTCCTGCTTCTAAACATTTAATTGAAGTAGGGGCTAAATTACACGAATTAAGGACTACTTGTCAAATGATAGGTTGTATGAATACTGCAAATCATCATTTACGATATCATCCTTCTGGTTATTTAATTAGAGAAAGTAAAACTATAGATATTGATGATGGACATGTTGTTTATAAATCTGTATGTCGTCAGTGCTATGACAGAGAAATGAGAAAAAAGAGATAAATTGGAAAAATAATATTTTATATAAAATACTTTTTAGAGTTCTATATTATATGTCAGATTCAACAAAACAGCATTATTTTAAAAATAGAAATACAAGTAAACGCGGTAAAAATCGTGAGTTATATTTTACTCCCGATTTTATTATAAAATTGATTGTAGATGATTTACTTGATACATATCCTGAATTAAGAGAAAAAACTTGGGTAGATCCTTGTGCTGCAGATGGTAGATGGGAAAAATATATTCGTAGTAAAGGTATAACTTGTAAAAGTTATGATTTATGCCCATTAGATTCAACCGTTATACAGCAAGACTTTTTAAATGATTCTTGTACTAGCTTAAAAGATTGCTTTATTATAGGCAATCCTCCGTTTTCGTTGTTAAAACCCTTTATAAAAAAAGCACTGTCTTTAACTGATCAATGCTATTTTTTGGGAGGATCTCAGATTATTACAGGTAAATTATCTGATAAAGTAAAAATGCTGCATACATTTGAAAATTTTGAAGGTAATCAAAAAGATCATCGCTCTAAAATAGCCTTTATTGATACTTTAAATAATGATTTGATGGTATGGTGTTGTGGGGCAGTTTTTACAAATGATACACAACCTAACTTTGTACGGAATAAAATAATAACTCCTACAAATTTTAGAGTAGGAGCTACTAGTTTGTGCGAAAAAGATTCACGTGTTCATGTATTAAAAAAAGTATAATCTTTATTTTAATCGAATCATTATAGACTTACTCATTTTAATACGTTCTTTTCGGCTTTTATTATTTGCATCTGTACCCTTATTACGTAATTTATTTTCAGCAACCGTAATACAATCAATCCCACTTTCTTTTGTAAGTAAATTAAGTATTTCATTTCTGATGTATTCTTCATCTTGTTTATAATCAATTTCTGCTATTTTTTTACAAATATAAGCCATTGGTGCATTATGATCTAAATGAAAAATTTTTGCTTTTGGATTGCGAAACATAGCATATGTTTGTTGCTGAGTTGCTCGATTTTTCATACTTCTATTTAAAACTTCATGTATAATCATTTCTTTATAGTTAGATATACCTAATCTTGTAAATTCATCTATGGCAGCTTGACTTACATATATTGGTAATATATCATTAGCTTTATATATAATTTTATTTAGTATACAACCATTTGCATCACCTCCTCCTTTAAGAAAGAAATCTGCATAATGTGTAAAAGTAATAGTATTTTGTAAGCGTACTATTGCAACAATAGATTCAATATAATCACAAGTTTTCATTATTTTAACCTTTTTTTCTATTTAAATTACATTATTTATTATATACAAATTTTATTAACTTGTAAAGCTATAATCGAATTTAGTTCTATAAAATAAGGAATTATTATTATGCGCGCCGTAATAATAATATTCCTCAGATTTGATAAGGCGCTAATAAATACTAGAGGAAAATAAAATGACAGCAGTTGTTAAATCTCATATTTATAAAGATGAAATGGTACATGCAGTATATTCTGATGTAGTAGAAACATTAACAGAACCCGTTGCAATGGCTGATGTAATTGCAGGCATTGAAGTTGAATCTGGTGAATCTGTTCCAGATGTTAAAGAATTGCGTTCTTTCCGTACATCTGCAAAGAAAATTTTGTTCGGTGCAGATGCTGGTAAATTAGCAGTTCGTGCTGTACTACGTTATGTACCAGTTACTGAATAATTTTATGTTTAGTATAAATTAAAACCTCCTTTATTCGGAGGTTTTTTTATCTTAAAAATATTTTTCTTTTTTATGTATTTTAATATTTTGTAACTCATATTTACAAGGTTGAGATAAAGTATTATTTAATAAAGTATTTAGATCTTTAAACTTGCTATTATTTACAATATTATCTGCTACAGATAACCAACCACATATTTTAAGTAAATCTAAAGAATCATCTCTTTTTTCTGTAACTTTAACATCAAATGATAATATAAAAGGTTTTTTTGGTTTATCGTAATTTTTATATAAAGTTCGTTTATGTAATACTTTTGAAGTTTTCATAAATTCTTGAACAAGTGGTAAATTAATTACTTCTAAAAATTTTTGTTTATTAATTTTTATAGGTAAATGTGCTTCATATGAATATAAAGGTTTTCTAATGCCTAATTCATTTAATAAATTCTTTATATGAGCAAATCCATCTGCCCAACCACCAACATGTGATTTATACCTAATAATAATATCATCTAATTTTCCTAGATTAGAATCAATTACTTTTTCTAACGGTAAAATTGGACTAATTGCAAAAAAATCATCATTCATTAAGATAAAATTATCTGAAATATTTGGGCATTCACAAGCTTTGATTACATTTAAAGTAGAATTAGCCCATTTTGTTCCTTTTTGTTCAACCGGAAGATATTCCACATTTGTAACCCAAGCTGGCTTATATCCAATAATCCATACTTTATTATTAGGATAATATTTAGCAATCGATCTAAGAGAATATCTTAAATCTATACCTTTTTCGCCAGGTTTAATTATATATACAAAATCCATATTATTTGTATTCATTAAAAATACCTATCTCTTTTTTTCTTTAATTTAGAAAGATGCATTTCTGTATATAATTTTCTATGCACTGCTAAAATTGTAGCATTAATTTGTAATCTTTCTTCTGTTTTGATAGTATTACATAAATTAGTTTCATGCGCTCTATAATAATATAATGGTTCAAGAATACTTTTTATTGGCATCCTTTCTAATATTTGTAAATGAAAATCAAAATCTTCACACATTTTATAATTTTCATTAATAGCTATTTCTGACAACAAAGAAGTCCTAAACATCATTCCACCGGCATATCCGTAACCATTAATCTTTCCAAATAATACAGATTTTAAATTCCACTGCACTGGTCTATGTATATACTGTTGTCTTTTACCAAATCTTTTTAATTCACAACATACCGCCCCATAATTAGGATTATTTTCTAAAAAAGTTACTTCTTTTTCTATCAAAGTTGGATCTATTATATCGTCACTATCTATTCTAACTACATATTTACCCGTTGCTAAATTAAATACTTTTTGTGCAGTTTTATTCATTCCTAAATTAGTTTTGTTTCTTACTAATTTAATCTTTGGAGATAATTTTTTTATATAATTATATTTTATGTTAGGAGAACAATCATCGATAAAAATAATTTCCAAATTTTGATATGTTTGATTTAGTATGCTTTCAATACATTCATTAACATATTCTTTTTTTATATCATATAATAAAGAAACTATTGAAACTAATGGTTGTTCCATCTTAAAACCTTTGGTAATAAAAAACCTAAGAATTACTCCTTAGGTTATAGAACTTTATAGTTCAATAGGTGTACTTTCTTTTATTTCTTTTTCATCTTGCTCATGCTTTAAATATTCATAAATAAGTTCATTTGTATAAACTTCATTTTCAAGTACATCCATTTTACGCTTAGCGATTTTAAAATCACCTGCTGTAATATACTTTAATTCTTTTAATTGTTCTTTAGTTAAACTAAAATCTTTACCGAAATAAGTTTTAATTCCAGATACCACATTCTTTTCTTGCATATAATCATATTTAATTTTAAATAAGAATCTACGCAAAGAAGCAGGATCAAGCTTAGATTTTAAATTAGTAGTCATAATAAATGGATAAGGATGATCTTCCATTTGTGTTAATACTTCATTTGTAGCTGCGCATTCAAAATCTCTTTCAGCTTTTCTTCTATCAAATAAGAAAGTATCTGCTTCATCTAATAATAAAATAGCTTTCTTTTCTTTTGCTTCCTTAAATGCCATACGAATATTCTTTTCGGTAGCACCAACCCATTTATCAATAAGATCAGATGCACGGCGTTTAATAATAGGCATACCCAATTCTTGTGCTAAATATTGTCCATAATATGACTTTCCAGACCCAGATTCACCATATAATAAAATACCATAATCTGTATGTTTAGAAGCTTTTAATTTTTTAGTCAATTCTTTTAAATCTGTATTACAATTAACCATACCAAAATCAAATTTAATCTTTTCTTTTGGTACTTCTGGTTCATCTTGCTCTTTAGTTGGCATACTACCTGAGCCACCATTTTGAATATCCTTTTGAATAGCTTCCCGAATTTCTGGTGGTAATAAATCCAATACACGAGGATCATCAATACCCTGTACAATAATACGAACGAAATTTGGATCTGTTGGATTATTATTGTTTGCCATTTATATACTCCGTTATTCTGTTAAACTTTTAGCTAATGCTTGTATTTTTTTCAAAGTTTCTTCTGCTTTAATTAAATTATCTTTACCAAAGGTAGCTATTTCTACTTTGGTTTCATTAGAAATCTTTTCATTATTAAGACATGTATGTAAAGCTTCACTTAATTCAATCATAGCTTTACCATAATTATTAATACATGTATCTAGATGTAAAAATAATTCTAATTTATCTTTAACTGAAAAGCATTTCATTACTTCTACAACGTGTTCTCTTCTTTCTATTAGAATATCTGACCAAGCCTCTATTTGACTATAAAATTTGTCTAATTCTTCTTTTGTTGGTTTTTCTGAAATATCAACATTTAGAATTAATTGTTTTAAGTTTTTTAAATGCTTATCAAGTAACATTTTTTGTTTTTTACGTTTAAGCCAGTTAAACATAGGTTATTCCTTTATCTTATATTTATAATTATATACAAAATTAAAGGTAAAGTAAAGCAATAAAATTTATACCCCAAATATAGAGTTTGGGGTATAAACTATGCTCCTTTTTAGCCTCCTTTTAAGCTCTATAATTACTCCACAGTAATCGATTTTGGTTTGGGCTTATTAGGTTGAGGTATTTTAACAATTACGCGTAATAAGCCATCTTTAAGCTTTGCAGATTCAAATTCTGTATCTTCTGTTACACTATGAGACCAAGTAAACTGTGTTTTAGATGAGATATTATGTTCATATTCTTTACCATAATGTTCACTTTTTGTATTAGGTTCTTCTTCTTTATCACCCATAAAAGTACCTTCAATTTTCATAATACCTTTATCAATAGTAATATCTAATTTACTATTATCATGATTCCATCCTGGTAAAGCCAATTCAAATAACAAACGTTCTTCATCTTTTGTAGATACGTTTTTAACATTAGCACGAGGAAATCCGGTACGATCTATTAATGTATTTCTTAATGTTGGAATATCATTATCCCAATTAATAAAGGGATTAAAATTAAAAAAACCGTCAAAATCACGCAATAATTCTGAAATAGCGTTTGCTGGACGGGATAATGTTAGTGTATTTTTTTCTGTCATATCATACTCCTATTTTTATAGTAAGTTATTAAAACGTAAACCAGGTTATTCTGTATTTACTTTTATTAGAACTATAAATTTTCAGTTCTATATAATATATAGAAATTATTTTAAAAATTTAAACCCCATGTATAGCAGAACTTCATTTAAAACAAGAGCTAAAATTAAATCTATACTAAACAGGAAAAAAGCTATTCCTAGACAGCAATTAATTAAAGTAGGCAATACAAATATTAAACATGGAATATCTCAATCTGAAATAAATTGGCTTAATTTATTAGGTGTACCCGAAAGATCTAAGTTAATAAGAGGTTTTCATGGAAAGATTTATATAGTTGATGGTTATGATCCTAAAACTAATACATGTTTTGAATATTTAGGTTGTAGTTGGCATGGTTCTCATCGTACTTATTCTAGAAATAGAGATGCAATTATACCTTTCCTTAAAAAATCACCAAATCAATTATACAATGAAACGATAGAAAGATTTAATTTTCTTCAAAGTATTGGCTGTAAAATTTTCTTTGTTTGGGAAGATGACGATAAAAAAAGAAGATCAAATGGGCGTTTTTATAGAGGTCCTGGTGATAATCTATATTAAAAGGTGTAATTATGACATTAAGACAAATATTAGATCAAACATTAGAATTATTAGAATATGAAGGTAAATTTAAATCATTTGGTGATCTTCAAAAACATAAATATCAAATGTCAAAACCTGATGAAGATAAAGAAATTCGTCGTATTATGTATGAAGGTGGTTTAGGTAACAGTGAAGAAGCTAAGGCAAAAGCACGGGAAACAAAATTAAAAAAGCGTAAAGAGGGTAAATATGATGAAGCATATAAAACGGCTGCTTCACGTAGAGCCAATTGGTATAAAAACCCTGAAAATTATGAAAAATTTAAAAAAGCATTACAAAAACGTGATAAGAAAAAATTAATATCTCAATCTTCAGGTAGTAATGCTTGAATTTCTTTACATTTATCTATTTCACTTATACTCAATTTTTTACCGGAATTAACTCTTTTCCGGTATTTTTCTAATTCTTGATCTATATAACGAGCAAGATATTTTTTATGCATATTTTTTGCAGATTGTTCTGTATTGAACAAAAATGTATGACAAGGTAGCGTAATAGAGCCACGCAAATATACAGTAAAACTATATCTAGGAGCTCTTTTATAAAATTCTTCCAAATTATTTGTTTTTGGTAAATCTGGATTATAGTAAGATTTACAAATATCCGAAACTTTACCTATCTTATAATTTTTAGGAATATTAAACTCTTGATTGATATGTTCAATCGTTTGTTTATACGCTACCTTTTTCATCATACTCTCCTTTCTACGATAACTATATTAATCTTCTTTAATATCTTTACCATAAACTTTTTTATTTTTTGGTTCAAAGCGTTTGATCACATTCATTACACTCCAGTGATCGAATAAAGGATTCGCTTTTGCGAATCCTTCCAACTCAGCATGATGCTTCTGCATAAATTTTACTGCATCTTTCTTGCTTTCAAAGCATAATCCAGAATACAATTCTTTTCTTTCATTTATGTAGCCAATATCTTTGCCGCGTGGAAGGGAAGTATCCCAAGGTTTCCATTTCTTAGAACCTTCTTTGAGAGTTACTTGATTTGTTGCTGTATCATATTCAACAAAGGCTTCGCGTGCTGCTGTACCTCTTTTGAATTTTGTTTCACGATTTCCACATCTTTGCCATGTATGAAGTTTTATTTTTACTATTCCCATGTGCGTCCTCCTTGGTAGTAAAATTTATTTTCATTGGTTTTGAAATCGAAATCGAATAACCTTTCTTTCAAAGTATATTCTTTTTTCTTTTTCCTATTGTATTATAACGCCTTTTCATAAAAAAAGAAAGCGAAAAATAAAATTTTTTTCGCTTAATTTTCCAAACTGTTTATAAAATACGGTTTATGCATAACAATGATATATATAATCATATAACTCTTCTACATTATTAATAGTATAAGTTACATCACCTTCTTTTATTGTAAAAAACTTATGATCTGCTTCACCGATTTTTTTACAAATGCCTGCCTCATCTGGCTCACCATAAATATTATTATTAACTTCATATAACCAATATTCAATAAGATTATAAGGATCATCTGGGTCTAAATCCATCGCTTGACATAATAATGTAATATATCGTTTACACATTTTATCAAAGCCTGTAAACAGTAACCCATTTCCATCAAAGAATTTTTCAGCAAATGCAGTAATATCTAAACGAAGCCGATCTTCTTCATCAAAGAATTTCATAGCATTTACAAACTGTTCTTTAGTAAGCATATTTTATAATCCTAATTTCTTTTTAATATAGCTAAACCAACTTTTCTTTTTTGCTTTTGGATCTATTATTTTTTCAGCAATAATTATTTCATTACTTAATAATGCTCGTAACTGAGCTTTAGTAATATCCCAACAAGCATTTGTACCAATATTTGTTAATTTATATTGAATTTTATCATCTTCATCTAAATAATATTTTACAATTAAAGTTTGACGTTTAACACCTTCTTCAAATTTACTTGTAAATTGAATATTACAAGATAAATGTTTAATAAAACAATACTCTACTTTATCTGAAATATTTTTAAGATCATTTTCTACTTGCTTAATCAATTCCTTTTCTTCTAAATACAATTTAATATATCTAGCAACCGACCAAGGTGTAGTTAATGTATCTTTAAACTCACCATAAACTAAAATATCATCTTCTTCAAGTAGTTCTTTAGCTGTATCAAAAGGAATACTATCATAATCGTCTAATTTTTTTAATTTTAGACGTTTTTTAAATTCATCTTTTACAACTTCTAATAATTCTTCAAATTGATCCATAATTATAACCTTTAAATATGAGATTTATGCTTAAGAACCTTTGCAAATTTATGGCTATACATACCTCTTGCACGACGTTGTTTACGATTCATTCTTTTAAATAAGGGTGTATTACCAACATTTGATGCACTAGAAAGTGAACCATCTGGATTAAATTGCATTCCCAAAGCTTTTGCTAACGAAGCATCTTGAGCGGATGTACTAACAGCATCTGACATATAAAACTCCTTTATTTATAATATATAGAACATTATATAAACGAGGATTATATAAAAAATTATTCCATTTCTGTTGATGTTTCTTTAAGCAGTTGTTCTTCTATGGCTAATACAGTTTTAACATAACTATATGCATTCATTTTTAATAAAACTTCAAAACTTTCTTTTTTATCTGGACAAACTTTACACAAATTATTATAAATTATCTCATAACCAAGAAGTATTATCTTAGCAAAGTCATTTCTTTCTTTTGCTTCCATATAATTTATCATAAATCCATCAAAAGATGTATTTATAAGATGCGGAGGATCTAAATTAACTGTACCGTAAATACCATTATTAGCATGTATATCTACCCAAGCTGAAGTACCTACTGGTATAGTACAAAGATCTTCTTTTTTTATTTCTTCATCAACTGAAGCTTGGCCGTTTCTAAGGATAGAATCAAACATTTTTGCTCCTTTGCTTTCATGATTTTACTAGAAGTACTATTTGGATCTTTTGCAATCAGAACATTTACTTTTTTACTAAATGTTTCAGTTACTGTAGCTCCATTATCTTCTAAATATTTTGCGAATTCTTTATCTCTAACACCTGTAAAGCATATCACATATTTATTAAAAGGTAAAGTCGAATTTTTCTGTATTTTCTTAAATTGATATCCAAAAGATTTAAATAGACTAATTATACTTAACCAATTACCATAGTTATTGTTATATTGCTTTACTCTATTAGACCCAAAATTTTCAATTTCTTCAGTTAAAGATACCAGTTCACCATATTTTTGTTCAATTTGAGATAATAAACTTTCACCAAAACCTGGACCAAATGCACCACAAGCATCTGCAAGTTTAGATTCAGTAATTTCATCTTTAATTTTTTGAATACTATTATATAATTTACTACCATTAACTCCCAATGCAATTACAAATGTTGCTTCATTAAATGATAACAAAAATAATGGATTTTCAAGCTGTGGATTCATATCTAGAAGCTTTTTCATAGATGCTTCACCTGCTTGATCTAATTTTAATGTTTCAGCAAAATGCATTAATCGTTGAATAGTTACTTCTTTTATACTTTTATCTTTTAAATATAAATCTACACCCTCTTGATAAATATCATTAGGCAAATTAAAATCAGTTGAAGGTGTTAATACTTCTTCAAGATATGGAATAACTAATCCGGCCCGTTTAATTATTACTTTAGATCCAATACCACATTGTTTATCTACTAAATTTTGATAATTATGACCTGTTACATTAGATATAGTAGATCCACATAATTCAATTGGTTCAATATTTAATACCGGAGTTAATTTACCTGATTTTGAAGGTTGCCAAGTAATATCTTTAACGATAGATTCTGCTTTATTATCATAAATACCAATCTTAAATTTACGACTACATTTAGGATTAATAGTACCAGATATAAAGCCTTCTTCTGGATTATCTACTTGTGTTAAAATAATACCATCTATTTCATATTTAGATATAAATAAGAATTCTTTTACTTGTTCAATTAATTCTTTTTCTGTAGTAGTATCATCTATTTCAAAATTCCAAGGCGTTTCAAATCCAAGTTCGTCTAAATAATCATCTATATCTAATCCTTTGCCTTTTGAACTCCAATATGCAACAAAATGTGCATGCTTAAATACAGCTTCATTACTTTCTTTTCTATTTAAAGCACCGGCAATGGTATTACGTCCATTCTTTTGTTCTTTGCCTTCTATTTCTGCTACTTCTTGTAACATTGTAGATATTTCATCTTTAGGACATAATAATTCACCACGAACTACTAACGTATCAGTATTTGTTATGGTTTGTGGTATATTAGATATAAAAGGAATATGACGCATGATATCTTTTCCTTTTATACCTCTACCTCTAGTTGCAGCTGAATATAATTTACCTTCTTTATATGTAAGAATGATAGAACAACCATCTAATTTTTCACTCAATAAAAACAAATGATGACCTACTTTCCATTTGTCCCAATCTCCTTCTTTTAACTCTTCCATACTTCCCATTGGTTCACTATGAATTACTTCTTTACCATAACCCGCATTTTCAGCTTGTAATTCTTTAAAAAATTTATTGCCAGGCCATTTCTTTTTAGCTTCAGTATATATAATATCATATATACTATCAACTAAGCGCGTTTCAGTTAATTCTAAATTTAAAATCTTATTAACTTGTACCAAATCTTCCTGAGTTAATACATATACCCCACCTTCTGAATAGGCAAGATTAGCGGCTTTAATAATATCTTTTATTTTCTTATTCATCTGTGTTTGTCGAAGTATCTGTATCTCTACTTTGCATTACTAAATTCCAATGATTTACTGCACCTTTTTTATTAGCACCAACAAATTCATATGGACTATATTTTTCACAATTAGTACATCTAGCATATACCAAATTATCTACCTTAAAATAGGTAGGATAACTTATTATGTTTTTACGCCTACATATCTTACAAGGTGCTGCTCCATTCGAATCTAACACAAGGTCTTTTTCATTCATTTTTTCAAATCCTCTTTATTTATTATAATTATATACCAAAAAGATTATATTGTAAAACAAAATTTTTCCAAAAACTATATATTTTAAATAGTTCTATATAATATGTCAGATTATATGTATATTATTGCAAATGATAAAGGTTATATTAAAGTAGGTGTATCTAATAATCCAGATCGCCGTTTAAGACAATTACAAACTGGTAATGCACATAAACTTACATTATTATATACAGAAGCTTTTGAATGTACCCGAGCACATTTATTAAAGATAGAAAAAATTGTACATAAAGAATTAAAAAAAGTGTCTACAAAATGTATGGGAGAATGGTTTTTTGTAGACACTGATGATATAACTAAGATTAAAAATATAATTATTTATTATCGTATTCGTTATGAAGATGATTTAATGGCATTTAACCGTTTATTCCATTAATTCCATAAATTTCCATAATGTTTTACAAATAAATATTTACCTACTTCTCTCATATTATATACTATATCCTCTGTACAAAAATAATAACCTTCTCTATATTCACGATTAGATACTAATTTAGCCCAAATTTCTTTCTTTTCTTTTAATGTTTTGGCTTTGTCTAATTGTTTATTGCATTTTTTTACCATAGGTTCCCATTTTTTATTCCATCCATCCCAATCAGTATTTTCTAATTCCATATCATCAAAAGCATCACACATATGAGTTAAAATATCTGACCATTCTTTTATAGCGCGATTCCAACATCTTTTATCCTCTTTTTTATCGGCTAATCTACTCCAATGAGAATCCCATTTATAACCCTTTTTTAAAGATTTTTGTTGTTCATCCCATAAAAAGCTACTTGGAACATATGCTGGATTATCAATATATACATCTTTAAAAGCTCTTAAACGTGGTGCAATAAGTTTAGTTAAACTATAATCCAAACTCCAAAGCTCTGTTTCATCAAATCCTTTAGTCCAGCGATCTTTTAAAGTACGCCAATAAAAATGTGTAAATATTGTACGACCTTGATACTTAGGAATCAATCTACGAATACCCTTATAATACCCGTAATGTACTACATTTTCTAAAAAATCTTTAAATCTATTCTTTTTCATCTTCATTGCTCCTTTTTTCAATCTCTTTTTTTAATGCTTCATATAACTTCTTAACTTTTTTATTACAATTTGTTTCATATTCTATTTTAATATTTAAAAATTCAGTCAGTAACTCTAAATCTTCTAATTTACTTACTTCATTTGGTTTCATATCTAATCCTTATAATTCTGGTGATACAAATATTGCAGTAAATAAAACTATTATACCTAATCCTATTATTATGTAGTCTAAAATTGTCGATTCATCTTTTACCATTATTTTCCTGCACTATTCTTAATTGATTCAAGATATGATTCTTCTGAATCTGATCTACTTAATAAAATAGTATTTAATTGACCACCTATAACTTGTCCTATTGCATAATAATCATTTAAAATAGTTAATGATTTCCAAATACAATTACCTACTGTAATATCTGTAATCAATAAATCTGGATATGTAAATGATTCAGCATCAGCATTAGGATTTTTATTCAAATATGAAGCTAAATCAAAACATTCATCAAATTGTTTTATTTCTATTTTATTATTCCAAAAATGAACATCTAATGTTTGTGTAATAACGTCATGATAAGGTATACTTTTGTTATCAGCTGCTAAAATAATAACTGTTTTAGGATTTTCTATTTTCTTAGATACAAAATCTTTAGCATTTTCTATAACATTACCTAAAACGTTATGATCTATCATTTGTTTAACATTTAATGCAGCATCTGATAAATAAAAACTTGGCATATTCTTTCTTTTAGATACTAATTTTACAACATGAGATAAAAACAAATCATATCTATTTAAAGGATCAAAAGTTCTTTCAAATTTAATCAAAATTTTAATAAAATCTTTGGTATGAATATTACCTTTCAATATAATCCATTCATTAAGTAATTCATCTCTTTTAGTTGTGTTAATAAACATATCACAAAACTGTTCATTTGACAATACTGGTGTAGTCAAGCGTAATTGTTCATTAGCGGTTTCATGTATTTCATTATAAATTTCATAATTTACATAGTGATAAATAATATCTTGTTTTTTAGCCTTTTCTAAAACAGATTTTAATTTATCATTTAAATCACCAATAACTAAAACAGATTTCATTATTCTACCTCTAAAATACAATTTATATTAAATTTTGTTTCTTGTATATGCTCATACCAAGCTAAATAACCCATAGGATTACATATAACTTGAATATGACCTAATTTGTTAAAAAATCTATTGTGTACATGACCACAGTGATAATATTTAATATTCTTAAATTGTTTAAGCCAATTATCATGATTAGACATAAAGGCTGCATTTAATGGATCATCTTTATATTTTTGACTTTCACATTTAGATGTAAAAGGATGATGTGTCATAAGAATAATTGTTGCATTAGGATTCTTGGCAATAATTTCTTTATAACATCTTTTAATTGCTTTTAATGATTCTTTATGCATTTCATGTGTATAACTAGGATACATAGGTGTTATTTTACCATCTTCATCACGCCAATAACCATACCTATAATCATTCATACAATTTAATGCATTTTTCATTCTACGACCACGATATGAATCTTTATTGCCCATATCTAATTCATCATATTCTTTTGCAGGATCATCAGGTAAACTTGGACCACAAAAATGTACTTCTTGTATACCTTTATCAAATTCAGTACCCTTACCAAACACTTTACCTGTGTCTATAAACTTATTTTTTTCCTGATAAGCTTTTTCTGTATTTATTTCTTTAATATATTGAGCTTTAGTTTGATGTCCATATAAAAAATCAGTCCAACCAATACATCCAATAACTGCTATATCATCATTAAGCCAAATATAGTCATTTTCAAGAAATTTCCATTTACCATTAAATTCTTTTTTATAATCTTCAAGTAATTCTAAAAAAGGTTTAGCATTAGAATGATAAGTAATATGATTACCACCAATGAAAATAACTTTTTCATCTTTAAAATATGTATCCAAAAAATTTTTAGCTTCTTCAATATCTGCATCCATATCACCAGCTATTAATGTAACATCTGCAGGTGTTTTAGACTTCATAATTTCTACAAAATCTGTAGCTTCATAAGTCATATTTAAAGCAGCATGAAGATCAGATATAAATCGTATTTTCATTCTAAGCCTTGTGTTTGTACTAATTTATATAAACAAACTGCTATACAGCAAGAATATATAAATGCCATAAATGTAATACCTGTAACAGTAAGTAAAATACAGAATAATACTGTCATAATACCCCAAAATTGCCAATCTTTCATAAATACCTCCATATATCTATATTAATTATACAATATAGAATTATAAAAATAAAGCATTAAATTTAAAAAATTTCCATTAAAAAAGCACTCTAAAAAGAGTGCTTTGATTTATCCAAAAATAGATGAATTATTCTTCATCTTTCTTTTCTTCGTCTTCTTTTTTAGGCATTTCTTCTTCGCGTGTTTCTTCTTCTTTTGGTGCATCTACTTCTTCATAATCTTCAATACTTACACCATCACGAATAATCACACAATCGGTCATTTCATCACCTTTTTTAAAGGTTTTACCTTCATCTGCAGTATAAAAAGTGATTTCTTCTTGAACTTCTACTTCAGCAGGAACTGTATCTGTCCAAATACCAAAAATACCATTTAAAGTACCTTTATATGATTTACGTTCTTTCATTTGTTTTTACTCCTTGTATATATACTTTATTAAGAACTGTTATTTTTTATAATTTAGTAATTTATTTTTCCAATTTATTAAGCTATCGAATCAATTGTTGTAATAGCCGTTGTACATGTAGAATCACTATATATCGTGGCACCAACAATAGGATCTGCTGTACTAGAGGTATAATACGGTGTCCAATCTATCGTTGTTCCAACATCTTGAACTCGCCAAGCCAATGCTGTTGCTGTATCATATTTTGGATTTCTTTCATAATTTGTTTCATTTACACCCGTTAATATTAAAACTGATGGTAAATCAAATAAAACAGTTGTATTAGTACCACCAAAACCATCTGTTACGCTAGCCCAAGAACCAAAATCCGCTTGTTTATTTAATGGGAAATGTACAGTACAATTAGTTACTCCTGATAATAACTTATTAAAACGGCCACTATCACCAATGGTTAAAGCAGGAAATGCTAACTGTGTAAGACTTGTATTTGTAAAGCCATTTTCCAAAGAATAGCTACCGCCCACTTTTTTTAAACTAGAAAAATCTACTTGGCTCAAAGAAGTACAACCATAACATACTCTATCTAATGCATCTGTACCATCTATAGATACTAATTTTGATAAATCAAGGCTTGTTAAATTTGTACAATTTTCAAAACATCCTACATTTGCACTATTATATCCACCCATTACTCTATTACCAGAAACTACAGTTAAATTAGACAAATCAACCGATTGAATAGGTGTAGCAGCAAAACCACACTGTAAACTATCTTCCCCATAAAGCTCCCGTAAAGAATGCATATCTACTGTAGTTAATGCATCACAACCAAAAAATGCTCTATATAAACCCTGTTTACCTGATATTTTTGTTAAGTTAGGAAAAGATATCGTAGAAAGTTTTTTACAATTAGTAAAGCATTGATACATTCCACAACTAGAAATAACATTTGTTAAAGATGAAAAATCCACCTCTGTTAAATTTATACAATTATAAAAGCACTGATCTAAAGCATTATTTCCTGTTATTTCTGTTAGATTTGGCCATTTTACTTTAGTAATACTACTATTATTAAAACCATTATGTAATGAATCAGAATATGTAAGAGAAGTTAAACTCGGCCAATTTATTTCAGTTATACTATTATTATCTTTATACGTAGTCTCTAAAATTTTTGTATAAATATCTTTTACACCATTCATATTTACTATTTGACTATTATTTCTTCGTAATACTCCAGAAATATCTACTTGTAGTTCAAAATAATATTCGGGAGCAACTTCAGCTGTACCAGTAATTCCTAATATATTAACACCTTCTTTAATATTTTCGGGTTGTATATTTGAATCAATATTAGCAGTTACTGCATTTACTTTTACCGGACCATAACCATCAATGCCGGTTTCTACATTTATTGTTTGTATAGAAGTAGTAGGAGTTACTGTTAATTCTTCTATTTTAGGTGTTAATTTAATCATACTTGGACTTATGCTCATTCTTTACTCCTCTAAAAGTTTTTAATTATAAATCAAATAAAACTGTAGTACCACTTCCATAAAAACCACTTACTACATCTGACCAATATCCTATAGTACTTTGTAAAGCTGCTGGGAAATGAACTGTTACATTGGAACATCCGTTTAACATTTGATTAAATGTATCAGAATATCCTACAGAAGTTAAAGCTGGAAATGACAATGTTCTTAGGCTAGAACATGCTTGACACATTATACAACATGCTCTAGATCCTTGAATGGATTGTAATTTTGGAAATTCTAAGCTAGGTAAACTCGTGCATCTATAAAATGCATTTTCCATTGCATAACTTCCACTAATCGTAGTTACATTACTTAAATCTACAGAAGTTAAGCCAGTACAACTATTTAAAAGACCAAATCTAGCATTTATAGCTGTTACTCCGCTTAAATTTAATGAAGCTAAATTCGTACAACTTGCAAAACCATATGAAAATTTATTATCTATATTAGTTAAACCAGATAAATCTACAGAAGTAATACCAGTACACCCATAAAACATTGAGCTTCCTACATAATTACCTGTTACATTAGTTAAATTGCTCAAATCTAATGGTCCAGTTAAGCCAGTACATTGATAAAACATACTACTTGCTGCAGAATTACCAGAAATTGTAGTTAATCCACTTAAATCAAGAGAAGTTAAATTAGTACAACCAGAAAACATACTAGAACCAGCAGATTGCCCAGATAGGGTAGTTAAACTGCTTAGATCCGCAGTTGTAAGTGCTGTACAATTCTGAAACATTCCATATGCTGCATTATCACCAGATAAAGTAGTTAAAGAATCTAAATTGATACTTGTTAAGCGTTTACAACAATTAAACATCTTTTTACAAGCATTGTTTCCAGAAATCTCAGTTAAATTGCGTAAATCTATACCAGTAATATAACTCTCTGCTTCATATCCACCTTCCCATTCATCTCCTATTTGTGCAGAAAACATATTCTCACAAGCAGATTGTCCAGAAATTAAAGTTAAGCCACTTAAATCAATATTTCCAGAAATACTTGAATTTGCAGTATATGCATTATAAAGTACAAAATTACCTATGTTTGTAATTCCTGTCAAATCAATAAAAGTAGTAGGAAGTTGAAGTGTAGTATTAGTTTTTGTATATTGTATACTTAAACTAGTTGATCCACCTCCTTCATGCGTACCTGTAACACCTAATATAGTTACATCTTTTTTAATGTTTCCAGGTATAATATTACTATCTATACTACTTGTAACTGCATTAACTGTAACCTCAGTAATACCATTTTTACCACTAGTTGGAGTTATAGTTTGTTGACTTGTAGTAGGAGTAACTGTTCTTGTTTCACCTTTTAATTCTACAGCTGATCCGTTAACCCCAAGTATACTAATTCCTTCTTTAATGTTTTCTGATTGTATGTTATTATCTATTTCAGAAGTAACTGCAGAAACTTTAACTGGACCATAACCATCAATACCTGTTTCTACTCCGATGGTTTGCATAGAAGTAGTAGGAATAATATTTAATTCTTCGATTTTTGGAGTTAATTTAATCATAGAAGGGCTTATACTCATTTAGTTTTCCTTTATTCTATCATATAAATTTATGCAATAGAATCTATTGTTCCAATTACTGTTGTGCAAGCAGAATCACTATATACATTGTCTCCAACCGATGGTTGAGTTGTTCCACTAGTGAATGCCCACGTTGGACTAGATTGTAAATACCAACCCATATTTGAACCTGTATCATGTGTAGCAGCTCTAAATAATGTAACAGCTGTGCTTTGACCTGTTGGCATGTATTTGATTACTGGAACTGCTGGTAAATCGAATAGTACTACAGTATTTGTTCCACTAAATGTCCAACCACTTATTTGTGTTTCAAGGTTACTTGGGAAGTGGATTGTGCAACCTGTTACAGAACTTACCAAATAAGTAAACGGATTTGAAGCTGGTAATCCTTCTGGATGTAATGCTGGAAATGAAATAGTTGTTAAATTTGGTGAACTAGAAAAACAGAATGAAAAGCATGAACTTCCTGATGCAATACATAAATTTGTAAACTCAATACTTGTTGCACCACATCTGCTAAATGCACTTGAAAAAGCATAAGACCCAGTTACAGCTAATAATTTTCCAATACCATAATTTGTTAAGCCAGTGCAATTCTGGAATGTATAATAAAACATGTTATTCTGTGTAACAATCTCTAAATTACTCAATCCCGTGTCTGTCAAGCTTGTGCAACCATCAAATGTATATTCAAAAGGTCGCAAACTACTCTGGCTTGGATTGAAAGTAAATGTAACTTGTGAAAAATCTATACCAGTAGAAGTCAAACTCGTACAACCTTGGAAAGTATAATAAAGAGCTTCCAGATAATGAAATTTTTTACAATTTCCCAATTCGGTAGAAGTCAAGCTTGTGCAATCCTTAAATGCATAATCTAATCCATGTATAGCCGTTTGTTCTACCAAATTTCCAAGACCTGTTCTTGTTAAAGATGTGCAACCTTCAAAAGCATGAGCTAATCCATAAGTACCATTATAAGATGTTCCTCCGCTTAGTTTCTTTAAATTATCTAGCCCAGTGCTTGTTAAAGATGTGCAATCTCTAAACGCACTTACAAGCATAGATGCATCAGAATTATTACTTGTTCCAAGATATATTTCTGTATCGGGAGCAAAATCTATACCTGTAGAAGTCAAGCTTGTACATCCCATGAACGTAGAGCTTAGTCTTTTTAAGAATGAATAAGTAGAAACACTACGATTTAATCCGGTGCTTGTTAAAGATGTGCAACTTTTGAACATACTTGAAAAACTAGAAGGTAAGTTGATAATTCCAGCCCAGTTTATACCCGTAGAAGTTAAACTTGTGCAACCTTCAAACCAACTACTTGGGTATATAGAAGAATAACTACTACCCGGTATAAGTACAAAATCTGTTAAATTTCCCAATTCTGTATCAGTCAAACTTGTGCACCCCTTAAATAAATTACTTAGAAGAGAAGAACTACCAGTTACTGTAGTTAAGCTTCCAAGACCTGTTCTTGTTAAAGATGTGCAATCTTGAAAACCATTAGATAATAAAGAAGAACCAATAGTTATAGTTTCTACATTATCTAACCCAGTAGATGTTAAATTTGTGCACCCAGTAAATGCACAATATAATATTGAGTCATTTGTTACATTTATATCTGTCAAATTTTGTGCGTTTACAAATGCTGTTCCAGAAAAATCTGTGTCATTGTAATGAATTCGATAGCCAAAATATGGAACATCAATATTAGTAGCTCCACCAATATCAATTCCGGTAGAACCAAGTTTAAGTGCACCAGTCTGAGAGTCTCTACTATATGGAATGTTTGGTCCTGTAGAACTGCTTCCACCACTAACTGTCTGATTTATAATCACAGTGTTACTCCTTAAATTGCGTTTGGTATTTCTAGAATTGGTGCAGCAATAGCATTATCTGTTTTATTAGTTCCACGCATATAACCAGCATTCCACCACCAAGCATAGCTGCTCATATCACCTTCTGGATACTGTGAAGACGACCAAAATTTTCTATCAACAGAAGATGTTGATATTGTAACAGAAGCATATGAACTACTAGTTGGGTCTAAGTTATTCAAACGTGTTCCATCTATTGCACACAAAATTCCCCATTGTTTAATAGTTGGTAACTGTCCATAATAAGTTACCCCACCAATAACAAACGATTTGCTACGACAATGATTTACAGCAGTTGATGTTCCAGCAGAAACAATTAAATCACAAGCATTTGTTGCTGTACCAAAATCATAATACATAGAACCTTCATTATTACTAGTAGTAAAACCAGTTAAACCCGGGATAAATGTTTTGCTACTAAAAAATTTTTTATCAGTTGCACGATGCTGTGCATCTAATAAAACAAGTGCATATTCAATATTATTCGCATCATAAAAGAAACCAGCAACAGTTCCAATCTCATTATTATTATCATCAACAACACGGTCTAATAACTGATATTTTTTGGTAGGGGCAGGGGATGAACCCCCACTAACAGTTTGGTTTATAATCATAGGGTTACTCCTATATTATCAATACATTTACAGTTATAGCACTACTTGGTGTCATTGTGCAAGTGAATGTTAATGTTCCAGCACCTTGTGCAGTACAAAGTATGCCAGCACTAGTATAATCTGCTTGACTTGCAGGTGCAGCAGCAACAATCACGTTATTACTTGCAGTTACACCTGTTACATTTACTGTCTGTGTGTTAGAACTCCAATCATTTACTGCCAATGTCGCAGTAGCAGAAGTTGCACCACCACCACCTCCAGGTGTAGTCCAAGAACGAGTTGCAGTACCCGAACTAATCGTCAATGTGGGTACATATGTTCCATCTGCTGATGGTGTAGTAGTGAATCTGTCAGTTGGAATCGTGCCATTTGCACTCATAATCTCATAGTTACCATAACCATTACCAACCTTAAACGTATCTTCGTCACTGTTTGTATAGCCTAAATTATTATATTTACTACCTAACTGAATTGCACCACTCGCCGTAATCTTTGCTTGATAACCTATGGCTATACCAGTCCTTGTTGTCTGTGCAGTTTTACCAATAGCAATAGCACCCCAAAAATTATTAGCAGCAGATGCACCGTTACCTATTGCAATACCATTATCGTGGGCAACCGAACCTTTACCAACAGCAACTGCCCACTGTCCTGCTTTACTAGATACACCAACACTAACACCTTCATATGAACCCTGACTTCCTAAAATACATAAAGCGTCTGTTCCAGTAGCAGTATTTTGTAAAGCATTTATTGTTGCCCAACTAGCATCCGTACCATCTGTTGTAAGGAATTTGCCACTTTGACCAGTCATATCAGGAAGAGAAGAGCCGGCTGGTTGTACATTTGTTTGTACCCAAGAATATACAATTGGACTACCTGCACCTATACATTTATACCAATAACCGCTTGTATAACTTGATGTAGTAGTACCAATATATTGGACTAATCTACCTTCATTAGATGCATTAGCTGTTGGCATAGTACTTACTTGTACTTCATAACTATCATCATCTGTAATAATATATAATTGCTCATCACTTTTTTGTGGTAAAGAGTCATATTGTTGTTTGGTCATTTTATTAATGACCAAATTATCTAATTGAACGTCTGTATAAGTTGCTGTCATATTCCTATTCCTTACTTTTCTTTATGTATTAGAACTTGTTTTTTCCTTATTTAAACGGTAGCTTAAAGATCAAATAAAACAGTTGTTGAAGTACCTCCAAAACCGTTTTTTACAGATGACCAATTACTTATCGTATATGCCAAAGAAGCAGGGAAATGTACTGTACATCCAGTCACATTTTTTAGCATATCATTAAAGATTGTATTTTCACTTAAAGTAGTTAAAGCTGGAAATGATAATGATTGTAAATTCGTACAATCTTGACACATATTAGCCAACGCATTTGTTCCAGTTATACTACTAAGTGAAGGAAAAGTTAAAGTAGTTAAAGCTGTACATTTATCAAAAGTATGACTAAATATATAAGTACCATTTAATGTTGCTAATAAAGGTAAATCTACAGTAGTCAAAGCTGTTGCATTTTTATAAAAACAATAATAAAAGCCTTGATTTCCTGTTATACTTGTTAATTTAGGTAAACTAAACGTTGTCATATTAGGAAGATTTGGACAATACTGTGCAAATCCATATTGAAAACAACCAATTCCTGATATTGTTGTTAAATTAGGTAAACTAAAAGTAGTACCTGTACGAAAATAACAATCAATAAATGAACCATAGTTTACATAATCTGCACTATGTCCATACCCAAATAGATATTGACCACTAAGTGTAGTTAATTTATCTAAATTTGGAATTACACAAGCATGAGATCCGCCACAAATATCAAATAATGCATAATTTCCTTCTATTACTTCTAATTCACTTAAATTTAAAACTTGTAAATTTGAGCAATTACTAAAAGTACTACTCATTGCAGAATTACCACGAATCGTTTTTAATTTAGGAAAAGATATTGATGTAAATGCAGGTATTTCAGCTGGAACTACAATTGTATTACCATAACCATCATCATAACTTTGTGCATTTCTACCTTGGAAAGCATAACCCATAGCAGAATCAGCATTAATTGTAACTAAATTACTAAAATCTACACTTTCTAAGTTTTCGCATGCATAAAAAGCCTCATATAAAGCGGCTTGCCCGGTTATTTGAGTCAAAGTACTAAAATTAGCACTTTTTACATATGGATTACCTTTTTTATAATAGTCATATTCGGTTACATATACATTTCCTAATCCAAAGGCTTTTGATAATACATTTGCGCCTAAATCAGTAGCAGGTGCACAATTATAATTAATTTCAGCATCTGGGCTTTCTATTAATTTATCATTTTCATCTAACTCATATCCAATCTTTACAGGAATATATGCTGGCATTCTAGTCATTTCATAAATTTGAATTGACGAAGGTGCTATTGCTGAAGTTCCTAACATTACTTTTCCCATAATTTATACTCCCTTATTATGCGGTTACTGGTAAATCATATAATACGGTTGTACTTGTTCCACCAAATCCACTACTTACATCTGACCATGAGCTTAATACACTTTGTAAATTACTTGGAAAATGTACTGTTACACCTGTGCAATTATTTAACATCTTGTTAAATTGAGTTTTATATGTACCAAAGTCATTCTTTAATGATGGAAACGATATCTCAGTTAAACTTGTACAACCCGAAAAGAAATATGACATTGCATTATCACCTTTAACGGTTTCAAGTTTACCTAAGTCTACATTAACTAAATTTACATTATTAGAAGCAAGAGATCCCATTGCACAGGTACCTTCTACATATTGAAGATTAGGTAATGCAAAAGTAGTAATATCTGAACCACGATAACTATACGTATTATACATTGTATAGTCACCTGTTACTTTCTTTAATGCAGGATAAGTAACTCTAATTGCAGGACCTGTTTTACCTCCAGTTGCAGGTGAAGTTTGTCCGCTATATACGAATGCAGAACTAAATACACGGTCTCCATTTACTTCTTCTAAACTTGTAAATTCAATCGAAGGTATTTGTGAATAACCAAATGTATATTTAAATACCCAATCACCGGTGATCTTTTTTAACTTAGGAAAGGTAACACTTGTTAAATTTTCACAACACCAAAATGTATATTCAAATACATTATCTCCTTCAATTTCTTCTAATTCAGGAAAACTTAAAGATGTATATGCAGGATGAATACCAGGCTTTTCTTCCCAAGTTTCTTCATCCATATATTGCCAAGTACCACAAAAAGCCCTTGCAAATACCGAATCTGCTTTTATAGATTTTAAATTTGCAATAGAAATAGTAGCCAAATTTTCACAAGCTGCAAAAGCTGCATACATTGCTCTATCACCAGTAACTGTAAGTAAAGAATCCAAATCTACAGCTACTAAATTAGGATCACCATTAAAACTAACTTCCCCCATTTCATTTGAAGATTCTTTAGAAAATGCACGAGATAAAATATCTGTTCCAATATCTTTAGCTGGATAAGTACTATATTGATTGTGTAATAAATCATAACTAGTTAAAGTATTATTATCAAAAGTATAACCCTTAGAGGTTGGAATATAGGAAGGCATACCTTCAACTTCTTGCACATAAGTTACTGCGGGTGCTATTGCTGAAGTTCCCATCATAAGTTTTCCCATATCTATTACTCCTATATCTTTATTTTAAAATTTTTATTATTTCAAACTGAGCCTATTACTACTCAATTTTGTACTATACGAGATGCTACACCAGCAGGTATAGTGAGTACTTTAATAATAGTTGCTAGAGAAACTCTTTTTGTACCATGTGCTAAATAGCTAAGCATATTTTATTTCCTAAATATATATGCTATTGTTGATCTGACCATGTTCTTAAAGTAACTTTAGATCTATTTGTTACATCACTCCAAGATGCATTAGTACCATCTGTTACTAAGAATTTACCTGCTTGACCTGTTTGACTTGGTAATGGAGATCCACCAGATGCAGGTTGTACATCTAGTTGTGTCCAAGAATATGTAGGTGTAGGATCACCATCTGAAACACATTCATAGAAGTATCCATTTGTATAAGTACTAGTAGTAGTACCTACGAATTGTACTACTCTACCTAAATTATCAGCATTTGCCGTAGGCATTGTAGTAACTTGTATATCTTGTGTATATGCTGTTACATAACTATTTATAAGTGTCATATTTGTATACTCCTATTTATCCTAAAATTACTACATTAACAGTAAGATCATTTACAGGTATTGTATTGCAACTAAATGTTAAACTATTTAAATTTTGATTTGTACAAATCACCCCGGCTGTTGCATAATCCAATGAACTTGCGGGTGCTGGACTAATAAAGATAGCATTAGTAGAGGTTACTCCTTGTACTGTTACAGTTTGAGTATTTGTACTACTATCCCAAGCACCTGCACCAGTACCGCCTAATAATACAGGAGCAGTAGTTGGAGACTTAATTAATTCTGTCCAAGATGTATATACACCATTTGTAGTTAATACTTTACCAGCATGACCAGATTGTGATGGTAATGGATCAATGTTTCCCCATACTGCATTTAAATTATTATCTAATACTAAGCCTTGACCTGCACTAACACCACTCATACTTGCTAAACGAGCCTCTGGAATTGTACCGTCTGCACTCATCAATTCAAAATTACCGTTTGCATTACCGACTTTAAATGTATTTGCATTAGCATTAGTTACATCTGCACCGTTTGCACCAACACCTAATTGGATTGCATTAGTTGCAGTAGCTTTAGCACTCATACCAATAGCTGTAGCATAAGTATCAGTTGTTTGTGCATTATTACCAATAGCTGTACCACGAGAACTTGCTGATGCAGCATATCCAACCGATGTACCTTTTGAACCGCTTTGTGCGTATTGACCAACAGCTGTAGCACCTTCTTGCGCACCATTTGCGGAAGCATTATCACCAATTACTAAATCACCAGTTTGAGAAGCTAATCTTTTATTAACTAATGCTTCACCCCAACTTGTTGTTGTCCCATCAGTTGTTAAGAACTTACCGCTATTTCCAGATTGTGAAGGTAATACATCACCAGCTGTATTATTTAATAATGTCCAATTTGTTCCATCAAATTGATATGTATCATTTATTTTAACTGTACCTGTTTCAACAGTAGAGGAAGCTACACCAGTTGTATAACTACTACCACTTGGTTTATAATTTGTAACACCAACAGTACTTACAATAAAATAATCACCTGCTTTATATGTATATGGAGATTCCGGTGGATTTGTTCCGGCTAAACCAGTTGTACAATCCCAAGTTGACAAATAACGACCACGACCTTCAACTGAAGTTAAACGTTCATTTAAATCATGACCCATATTTGCAGACAAGGCAGAAGTAGTAGAAGTTGAACCATAATTATCTACAACTGTTACGCCCGGTTGTACATTAAGCTGTACCCAACTATACACAGCTGTTGAAGCAACATAATCTACTTCAATTTCATCACCACCTACTGGAGTACCTGAATATACAATACCATAATTAAGTAGATTTACTTCATCAAAACCATCACTCCAATAATAGGAACCTTGTGTAACTGGAGAAGTAGTCCAACTAATATCATTTAAAGGTGTTTCAGCAAAACTAAAATAAGCTAACAATGTGTCTGGAAGCCAACTACCATTACCCATATTCCAAGTCAAACGTTCATCTGATGCATTATTAGGATAATAGGTAAAAATAGAATTAGAATCATTAAGATTTTCTACTGTAAGATCTACTGTATAACCACACGCCGTAGCAAGTCCTGCAATAAATTCATCTACATTATTACAAGCAATTCCTATTTCACCTGCTGTATCTACACAATTCATTGTACCAGGTATTACTACATATTCAAAATCAATTGTTTCATCACCAGAAGGGTGCACATAGTTTTCAAAAGTAGTAATATTAACCGCTAAATCACTTAAACTACTACCTATCGTTTGTGTTATAGTAACAGATGCCGGTGAACCACTTGTAATATTACATTTATAGAAATAACCATTTGTGTAATCTTGATCAGTTAAACCTGCATATTGTATAATATTACCCAATTTAGCAGCTTCAGCATTAGGCATTTCTATCATTTGTTCTGCATAAACTGCAGTTTCACCACCATCAATCAAATATAACTCTGTATCTGATTTTTCAGCTAAAGCATCATACTGTTCTTGAGTCATCTTGTTTATAACAAGACTTGCAACTGCGGTATCTGTATATGTATTTGGCATTTTCTACTTTCCTTCACTTTATTATTCTATAGTTAGAACTTGTTTTATTTTGTTTAATTTTCTTTAATAACCTTGGACTTTTATTTCTTTTACATAGAAAGAATTTGTCCATTTAGTAGTACTACTATCTTGGCTAAATCCTATCTGTATATAATATGGACCACTACCTAAAAGTGATTCAATTTGACTTCTAGTAGCTGTTGCACTCCATTCTTGAATATTACAACCATTATGATTATCTGTATCTTTCATAAGTAATATACCTAAAGAATCTTTCCAATATTTAACATTTGTACCATTTGCATTACCAGTGGTTGCTGGTATAGTACTTATTGTATTTCTTAAAGCAATATATCCAAAATCATAATTCTTTTCACTATCTGCATTAGCATATATAGTGAATATAAAATTATCTATATTATTTGGCATAGTAAATTCTATACCTTTAGCAGTTTCCCAGGCTTTTGCATAACTGTCTTGATGTATTCTTATTACATCTTCATATTCACTCGTTGTATAATCTTGAAGATTTTCTATAGACCATTTATCACCTTCTGCAATTGCTGGAGTTAATAAATTAGAATCTGCAGCAGTAATAGTCATAATAGTTTCAACAGGTTGGAATGCAATATCGATTAATTCACCTGTAACAGGTGCTGGAATTATAGAATAACTTTGTGGTAAATATCCCGCAGTAGATGTAGTAAAATCTCCTTCAACTAAGAAAGAATTTGGTGTAAAATATCCAAATGCACCACTAGTACTTTCTGTTATATCATATACATTTCCACATATAAGTGTCGTACCAGCTGTATTATAAACATTAAATAAAATTGAATTAACAAGCTGATTTGCTTGCCAATTTACAGTAACTAAATTAGGATCTTGATCTGGAACACGTAAATCAAATTCCATATCAGAATTATCATTATTTACTGTTTTTATACATACTACTCCAGGTGTTGTAACTATTGTACGTTTATTATATACATATATATTATCATCTTCGCCTAAATAAACAATAGATTGATAAAATTTATAACAAGACCGTTCAGAATCCCATTCTGATTGAAAATTATTAGAATAATTTTTACCTTTATATATAAAACCTATTCCATCTTGTGCAGGTTCATATGTATAAATTACTACATTAAAGGTAGGTAATGCAGGTTGATCAAATATTGCATTTATATTTTCACCTCCAGCTGCAGCAATAGCATCTAATATATCTTGATTATTAGCTAAGCTAGATGAAAAATGAACGTTTACATTACCACAATTATAAAAAGCTTGATCTAAAAAGTTTATATTGAAATCACTTAATTTTGGAAAATATACATCTCTTAGAGATGTACAATTACCAAAAGCAAAACGTAATCCATATGATTCTACTATATCAAGCATATTAAAATATATAGCTGGAGTATTACTACATCCATAAAAACCTAGATTTAATCCATTCTTACCAATTCTTTTTAATGAAGTAAATTCAAGAGGTCCCCATCTATCATATCCTTCATCATCATAATGTTTTAAACTAGTACAGTTTTTAAATATTCCAACTGCACCTAGCTCTTCAATATATTGTATATATTCTAAATCAATCGTCTCTAAAGAATAACAATTTTCAAATATACCATTAGTAGTTCCTGTCACGCTTGTCGGTGCAGTACCACTAGTGTGATTGTCATATAATGTAAGATTATCCGCTTCTGATCCAAAATCAACGTGATTTAAGTTTGAACAACCTTTAAACATACCATAACAATTTTCAATATAACTTATATTATCTAAAGTTACACTAGTTAATTCTGGACAACTCATAAACATATTATATGCATTTTGTATATATTCTAAATGCTCAAAATTTACTGTTTGTAAATTATAACAATAACTAAATGCATTTGCTGCGACTTGCGCTCCTGTTGATATTCGTTTTAATTTAGGCATAGATAATTCATAAATATCTCTGGTATATTGAAAAGCTTGAGATATTGCATAAGCACCTGTAATTTCTTGTAAATTATCAAAGCGTAGTCTTACAGGTACTCCTGAAGTATTATTATGAAAATACTGAAAAGCTCCTTCTAATGGCCCATAATTAGTAGTTCCTGTATTTGCTATAGTAACTACATTTGAAAAATCAATATCTGAAATATTATAACAACCAGGTGTACTAGAATTGCTTCTAAATGCATAAGTTAAACATTTATCCCCGGTAATACTTGTTAAAGAAGATAAATTAATTTTCCTAATACTAGGATCAGTTATCTTATCATATACACTATAAAATACTTCTGTACCTAAATCAGTAACACCTGTCATATCAAAATCTGGCCAAATAGATGAAGCTAGCTCTTCATATGAAGGACCTACTACTAAAACGCCATTTTCATCTGCATGATATACCTGTTTTGTACCACTTATATGTGTAGGTACATTAAGATTTTTAATTAAAGTCTGTACAGAATCATCATTTATTAATTTAGCCATCTTAATCTTCCCTTATTAAAATATTTTTTATATAAAGTTGTATCGACGCTGGATCTTGTACATTAGAAGCATTACATTGACCAATTTGTAGCCATAATGGATCACCCTCTACCCAACCTTGTAATAATAAAGCTTCTTTAGTTATACAAAATGAATGTGACATGCCTACATACTTTCCTTCACCCGGAACATCAGGAGACCATATTTCCCCATTACTAACAGTACCAGCAAATTGAGAATCTAAAATTGCAGTCGAATGATAGAATAAATTTGACCACTGTAATTGAACAACTTCATTGTATGTATAATTTCTATTAGGTTCTTTTACTAAACCCATATAAACTAAAGCATCATCTAATTCTGGATAATGTTCAAATCTACTATCAATGTCTATTTGTAATTTTGTACCATGTTTAAATAAATTATCAGAAATACAATTAGACAAATTTACTGATCTAAAACTCGAATTTATACTTCCATCAGTACAACAGAATTTAGCTAACATTACAGGCGTGCTAGCCCCTTCAATTCTTTCTGCAAGTGACCACCATTCGCCTGCTTCGCTAGGTGAAAATGTTGTAACTACTATAAAATCATTAGCGGTCCAATCTGAATGAATTGTATATTCAGGAAAATTAAGTAAAAGAGGTTGAGGAGTTTTAACACTATATGCGTATGGATAAGACTCTAAATACTCATAGTTATACGTATCTCTTGGACTCAAATTATAATATATATATAAATCAGAATCATTTGTTGTATGACCAACATAAAATGTACGATAATTATTAGTAGCAGGATGACCATCATATGCTATTATTCTATCAGTACCTAAGTTAGGCCCAACCATAAATCCACCTTGACCATGTACAATATCTTCATTGCCTACTTCAATACTTATACATTTTAAATCAAAAGGTCTTGTTGCCGCACGTAAATCTACTTCTATATTATTTTCCCAAGGAGTACCTTTTTCATGAGGTAATTTTATAGTAATAAAAGCTTCTTCTAATCTATACATACTATAATTTGTTTTATCAGTTTTATGTATATATAATTCTGTTTGCTCAGTTAACTTATCCTTAAATATTTCAATTGTACTTACTCCACAACCTAAATTATCATCATATACGATATCAACATTACTTGATTCTTCATAAAAATCAGTTTCTCTATTATATATAATAGTCTTACAAAATGTATTTGTAGTAGTATAACTTCTTTTAACAAAATCTGCTAAAATTGTAACCTTTACTTTTTCTAATTCAGGTAAATCAAATAAAAGTGAAGTATTTGTTCCACTTACCCTAGCTAATAAATTTTCAATAAACCAATCTCCATATTTATTTATAAGTAGTGGATATAAATCTTTAGAAAAATGTATTTTTACATCTGTACAATCTTCAACTAAACCTTCAACAGCAGGAGCATCTATATCACCTAATTTAGGAAAATATATATCTGTTAAACTTGTACATCCTCTAAATGCTAAATATAATGCTTGATTATCCTTTAATAACATCAAACTATCAAAACTTATAGAAGTTAAAGATGTACAATATTGAAATATTTCCCAACCACCTGCCGGTCCAATTTCTTTAAGGTTAGCTAAACTAACATGCTGTAAATTAGAGCATTGTTTAAACGCACAACAAGCTCCTCTTTCATCTATTTTTATTACGCTATCTAAATTAATAGAGGTTAAACCTGTACAATTATAAAATAAGCCATTTGTTGCATTAATACCCTCATGACTAGGTCCTAAAATCAAATCTGAAGTACCAAGAACAACTTCGGTTAAATTTGCGCAGTTTTTAAACATATCATTAGAATTTTCTATTTGCTTTAAAGCTGGCATATATATTTTTTGAATTCCAGAAGCATTTCCTCCACCAAAGAGACCCGTAGTACCTTCAATTCTTTTTAAGCTTTCAAATCTAGCTTCTATTAAATCTTTTGTGTTACTAAACATATAATATGCTGCATTGCCTGTTCCGTCTGTTGTTATTTCTTTTAATTTAGGAAAATCCACATAATATAAATCCTTACATCCATAAAAAGTATACCAACAAGTATATTTACCTTTTATTTTTTCTAAGGAATTAAAGTTTATAGTTATTGGTTTTCCATAAGTAGTCGTACGTAACTGATAAAAAGTATAATTTAAAGTACCATTCGCATTACCAGTAGCCCCTTCTACATTTATTTCTTTTAAATTTGAAAAATCAATTTCAGTTACATTTGGATATTGACCTGTATAAAATGCATCATATAAAACATTTTTATTAGTAAGACTAGTCAAAGAAGAAAAATCTATCTTTGTAAGAGCATCTCGCTGATTCGCTGTCCAATTTTTTGCCGCATCTTTAAATACACCTTCACCTAAATTGGTAACTCCTTCCATATCACCAGGTTTGGGCCAAATAGATAAAAGTTCTTCTGTTGAAGTAGTTCTTTTACACAACTTACCTTCTACTACTTCATAGTTTGAAGAGATTTCACTAAAAGGCAAAGGAACTTTTTGCTCTAAAATTTTAGCTGGGATTGGATTAGACTCACCGATTATAAGTTTAGCCATATTTAATACTCTTTATTTTTGTATTTTATTAATTATTAGGAGTTGTAGTCCATTTTCTAAATACAACTTTATTTGTTAGTTGATTTTGGATATTGCTTGAAACGCCATCTAAATAATTAATTTCATTAGTTGTTACTGTTACACCATGTAATTTATTAACTTCTGAAGTTGTAGCCGTAACATCACTAATATTTGACAGAGCTAATCCAGACCAAGAAGCAGCTGTACCGTTAGTTGTTAAAAATTTACCCAATTGACTAGTTTGCGCAGGTAAAGCATCTACTTCTGTCCAACTTGCTGTAGTACCATCGGTTGTTAAATATTTACCTGATTGACCAGATTGTGAAGGCAAAGCATCAACAGTAGACCATGACATACTACTGCCATTAGTTGTTAAGTACTTACCCGATTGACCAGTTTGACTTGGTAATTCAGGTTGAAAGCCAATCCAACCACTTACTGATCCACCTTGATTCCAATATGTATATTGCCATTTATATGGAGCACGATTACCGCTTGTCATTTCAAGTAAAATAACTTTATTTGAAGCACTTGAGCCTTTCATGATTTTAACGGTAACTTCTGCATTTACCATCTCTGCTGGTAAATCATTCCATCTAACTTCACCTAAATACATTTTACCTTCTATAGCAGTAGAATCTCCAGCTACAACATCACAAAAAGCTTTAGTTGTAGTAGCAGAAGTTGTTGGCCAACTAGAAGGAAAATTTAAATAAGATGCAATTTCTAAATTACCTGAACCTAAAACATTACTACCGTTAATTGTTTTAATATTAGTACCAGATACTAATGTTTCTTGAACAACAACATCACCTGTTTGGTTATTAACAGTAGTTACTTGACCTTTTGTATCTGTATCAACCCAAGCTATGGTATCTTCATCCCATACCCACACAGTATCTGTTGAGCCTAAAATAGCATAATCACCAGATGTGCCAACCGGATGGGCAGTTTCTAAAGCATTTAGATCTACATACCAACCTAAATTATGTGGATCAGAACCGCCGCCACCAAATCCATTAAAAATTAAACCTTGACCTAATACTAAACTCATCGTATTGTCTCCTTCCTATAATTATTTTGGTTCGATACGTTGATCTACACCCATTTTAATCCAAACTTCTGTAGCACTACCGTCAAAACCAATCCATTCACACAAACCTGTTAATGTATGAATTCCTTCCTCTAAAGTATCACCAGTTGCTACCAATTCAGAAAAAGCTGGAACAATTAATTTACCCTTTGTATCATATTCAGTAATATTAGATCCTTTTAAAGTTACAGAACCACCGATTACTTGAATAACACCACTTCCAATAGCTGGAGATTGACAATGATATGTTTTGTTTAATTCTACTTTTGTTGCCATTTTATCTTTCCTTTCTAATATAAAAAAAAATTCTTATATCATGTAGTATAGATATAAGAATTCTTTCCTTATAAATGCAGTTTTCTATTTAAATAAGAATATTGCGTTTCTATACTACCAATATTACATTAAATAGAACTTTATAAATAATATATGACCGAATTACTTAAATTAATTTTTTATCTATTATTTTGAATAAATCCAATTACTCTATAAGGAGGTTTAGGAGTATTAGTTTTTTCTATATAAACACCAACCTGATGATTATTTTTCTTATCTAAACGAATACCTTCATATTTATTTTTAGATAATTCTTTTATAATGTATAAAGCATATTTATCACTTTCCATAATAGCTTTCATGGTAGTTAAATCATACATGTTATAACTCTTCCTTATTTATGCTTACTTAAATCTTGCAAGTAACTATTTTTATATTGATTAAACTTAGTTATATATGTAGCACAAGCAAGTGTAGGATTATCAAATTGTAATACACAAACTTTGCCATCTTTTTTATATGACAAAATCCACTTTTTTAAACCTGAATCAAAATGAGGAGGCCAAATCATACCTTCAGCATATTTAGATGCCGATATACCATTATTCATAATTACCTACTTTTTATCTTTGTCTTTCTTTTACAACTGTATTTGTAATAGTAGCTTTTTTAGCATTACTACTTAAATACTTATTATATACTCCATAACTTAATAGTGCAATAGAAGCAGCTAATGATAGATAAAGAAGAGTTTTTCCAAAAGATGTTCTGCGTAAACTTTTTGCTTCAGCTTTTACTTTTCTAAGTTTGGCTCTAAATAATTCATATGTTACTATATTACCATTACCATCATAAATAGCTCCTGGAATATAATCTTCTAACATTACAGTTGAATTATTTTGTGTATCTTCTTCGTTTCCTTCTTCTTTAGGTTCTACTTCTTCTTCCACTGTGTTTAAATTTTTCATTGGCTCTAGATCCTCTTCACCATTAAACCGAAAGCCAATTCTTTTTCTTTTAGGTTGTGGATCAGGCATATTACTTACACCTTTTTCTATATTTTCGATGTAAAGTAGAAAAGATTTTCATGCGGAGATTTATATCATCTATTGCTAATTTAAGTTGATCGACATTTTCCCCTGTTACAGTTACATAACCTTCTCCCACATAATCCGACTCTGCCCAGTAGTGTTCTTGCCCTACACCATCAACGAGTTTATACATGTGATAATTATTATGCCAACCAACAGATTCTTTTTGCATTTTTGACATAAAAAATACCCCGATAAAAATCCTATATTTAATAGAACTTTAGTCGAGGTTTTCTTCTTGAAAGCAATGAATTAAGGGTTATTGAAGAGCAAAAATAATTGGTTAAATACGACAATAACCCTTAAACTGGCAAGGTCTTTGGAATTTAATCCAGAAAGCATTGACACCAACTTTCAAGACCTTATAAATCTTGGTTGCGAGAGTAAGATTTGAACTTACGACCTTCAGGTTATGAGCCTGACGAGCTACCGGACTGCTCTATCTCGCGATAAACTACCTACTTGCTGTACTTACTACGATGGTAACTGGGAAATCTAGTATGGCAGCAAGTAGATATTATATATTATATACATTTATTTTTATTTGTAAATACTTTTTTTAACTAAATTTCCAAAATAATGGCAGGTCATGATGGAATCAAACCACCGACTAAGATTTTGGAGATCTTTGTTTTATCACTAAACTAATGACCTAGATTTGGAGGCCAGGACCGGAATCAAACCGATGTACAAGGATTTGCAGTCCTCTGCATAATCATTCTGCCACCTGGCCAAGATTGGTGGCTGAGAGCGGGATCGAACCACTGACACAGGGATTTTCAGTCCCTTGCTCTACCAACTGAGCTACCCAGCCAAAAACTGGTCGGAATGCCCGGATTTGAACCGGGAGTCTCCTGTACCCAAAACAGGCGGAATAACCAGATTATCCTACATTCCGATAAACTGTGGTAATCGATAAGATTTTACTTACATCTCTTCTACCCCATTGGGAAGTGTATTGATTATACTACAACTACCAAACTCAATTAAAAAACCTCCAGCTTTTTATTTCTGGAGGTATCTAATCTTCTATAAAAGTATGATTAACACTTACCTCCAAAGGTACTAGGAAAGCATGGCCAAAAACATACATTTATTTTTTTCATATTATATAGAACTATTTCTTTTATCGGTTAAACTCTCATTTTAAATATTTATTAGCAATATCTACAATATCTTGAATCGTTTTTACATCTACTAAATCATCATCTTTTATACGAATATCAAATTTTTCTTCTAATTTAGCAACCAATTCAATAGTATCTAATGAATCTAAACCTAAATCTTCATGAATAGACATCTCTGGAGTTATTTGAAATGCAGTATATCCCATTTTTTCTAACTCTTTTATAATTTCAGTACATATATCTTTCATATCATATCCTTCCTATAAAACTATAAGGAGCAACCCATCTAAGTGTGTTCATGCTCCAACACCTTGCCTACCTAACTGTCTGGATTTGAACCAACTCAATCAGGTTTTGCATACACTCACCATAAGATTATCAGCGTGAAAACACTGTGAGGTCAATCTTATGTATTTTGTGAGACCCTATATTGCCGATCCAAGCAGCAGCCTCCTATCTTCAGGCTGTCCCCGTCATTTTAGTCTTTGACCTATAAGACCAAAACTTTTAATATTTATTATCCACGAGTTTTAACATATTTACCCGGAACAACAAATGTTTTAGTAAAATCAACTAAATGATTTGTTTTTTCATCAACCGCTTCAATTACAGTATATTGTGTATTTTTACCAGTAATATCTGCACCTACATTAACTTTTGCAGATAATTCATCATTAGTAAGATAATTAATTAACACAGCTTTACGAACATTTTCTTTACAAAATCCTAATAAATATAAATTCCAATGATCGTTTGTTGCAATTGGTGTTTGTTTACGGTTAAATGACATGATTTTACCTCTTATTTTAAACTCATTGGGTGGGATTGATAATGTTACTAAAACATCATAGCAATTGTCCCACCCTTTTATATTTGAACTATTTTATACGACAATATTCAAAATATTTGCCTTCTACTCTACGCCATTTATAAATAGCGTTTTTATCTCTCAATAAGGCATCGTAAAAAATCTTTCCTAATTGACTTTTAGTAGATTTATCAATATCTACATCTGGTCTTTCTTTTAACCTAGCTTTTTGCCAATCAATACCCCATCTTTTAATTAAAAAATCTTCATTGGTAAATTCATGCTTATTAGATATATATGGAAACACATCTAAAGCACCAAACCATACCTCTTCTTTTGTAACTTTACCAACACCTCTAGCAAAGCTTTTAGCACAGCAAGCACAATGATCTTCAATTAAAGACTTCTGAATATCAGTATATTCAGGAAGAGATGCAAAATGATTGATTAAGCGTTCTGGAGTATCAATCAAACCTCCATTTGTATTAATAAACATATTTTTTCCTTATGTTTTTCTTAGACTTATAGATATTAGGCATAATAAATAATTATCATTCACTAATATCCGGTTAAAATTGTTGTAGAGTCAATCAAATATAAACATCCAAGGATTGCATAAACATGCTTAATATATTATATAGACTCTACCCCAACACTATTTTGATAACTGTAACCCTACTCTATCGTTTCAAGTATGTTACTTCATGATCGGTCTGTGCTCAGCAGTCATGACTAACCTGGAGTTAACACTATGTGCTCAACCTATTTTTTATTATCAAAATCTCTTACTTAGTAGGTCCCTTTACTGACTACGGCGTCCATTCAAATATATTGGATATACGATTCAAGGCTTTTATCTCTATACTACGATTACCTACTAATCTCTGGTGCCTGCTGACGGACTTGAACCGCCGACTTACTGATTACAAATCAGTCGTTCTACCAACTGAACTAAGCAGGCATAAACTATGGTAGGAAGAGTGAGATTCGAACTCACGACCTTCGCTGTATCAGAGCGACATTCTAACCATCTGAACTACCTTCCTATGGTGGAGCTGATCAGACTCGAACTGACGACTCTCTGCTTGCAAAGCAGATGCTCTACCAACTGAGCTACAACCCCATATAAATTTTTTGGTGGCCCTGACCGGAATCGAACCGGTACGACATTTAACTGTCAACAGATTTTCTTACTACTATAGCTTTCACTACCAATTTCTTGTTTGTAGTCTGGACTTTGTCTTCACCATATATTTCTACTTAGGTGGCTGCCGTTAAGTCTCTACACGTTCCTATTTCTAGGCTTCGCTCGGCGTTAGGATTATAAAACCTTTCACCGAATTTGACAGCATTCAATCGAGAAGTTTCCTACCTTGTTGCTCATTAGTCTTACCTCTTCTAAACCTATAAGATTTAGTTAAGGAATGGCAATTTGGACACAATATAATTAAATTAGATAATAAATGATTTTCAGGATTTCCATCGATATGATGTAATTCGCATGGAGTATATTTGCTATTTTTTAATTTTTCACACCACCCACATTTCTCACACTTATCTTCTTTATATCCTTCATCTATTAATCTTGTTTTTAATTTATATGTTTGATACTGAGGATACTTTCCTGCTAAAATTTCTTCTATAGATATTTTAGCAGATCTTTTTTTCTCAGTACCTTTTCCGCCTTGATTAGGTTTATAAATACCCAATCTTTTAGCATGCCTAATAAATGTTGTATATGCCATACCACATCTTTTAGCAGCTAAAGCCATTGTTTGAGACTTAATGATAATATCAATCATTTCTTGATCTGTAATTCTATTTTTCATAGGATTAACTCCTTATGATATAGAACTACTTTTTCAATAAATTATGATACACTCATTTTCGTCTAAGTCTGCAGCGTCTACCAATTCCGCCACAGGGCCAAAATTAATAAAGTAATGGCGGAGTGGGAGGGATTTGAACCCCCGGAAACATTACTGCTTCGGCTGATTAGTAATCAGCTGTATTAAACCGCTCTACCACCACTCCTTTAAAAAATGGCGGACAGAGAGGGATTCGAACCCCCGATACCATTGCTGGTATGCCGGTTTTCAAGACCAGTGTATTCAGCCACTCTACCATCTGTCCATTGGTGCACCAACCCGGTTATGCTCCGAGGTCTTAACCTTGGCAAGGTTACATTCTACTATTAAACTACTGGTGCTTTTTATTCAAATATTTGAAAATTTCATCTTTAAAATTTTCAAACCAACCTAACTTTCTGTTACAATTACTACATAATAATCCACGAAATTTAGAAGTTTTATGATCATGATCACGACATAATTTCGATATATCTTTTTTATTATGTTATGTGAAGCAATTTCAGTTTTACCACAAATTTCACATACCAAATGAGTTTTTTGGTATTCTTCTAATTCCCCATATGTAATATCTAAAATTTGCCCATTTTTTGCTTTTACAAATCTTTTTAATTTTTCTTCATGTAAATGATTACCTAATTTTCTATTTAAATTCAAAATTTGTTTTCTGTATTCAGGTTCTTGATATCTGGCTTTCATTTTATTTGAAATTTTCTTTTTTGTTTCTTGTGAAATATTACGACTATTTACACATTTTCTTGAACAAAATTTTCGATTTGTATCATTTTCAAATTCTATTCCACATTTTGGACAAATTGCTTTCATTAATTTCCTTTTTTTAAATTTTTTGGTGCTTGTTAAGAGACTCGAACTCCTGACCCTCTGCGTGTAAAGCAGATGCTCTAGCCAACTGAGCTAAACAAGCATAGACCAAGAAAGCTAATAACTTTTTCATATTAACTTTCAGGTAATACTTCTAGCCAATGCTAAAAGAAAAACTTTCCTCTAATAAGTCTTACCAAAATTATTTCGTGCTTATTAGTAGGCTGTCTTTGATACGTATTCCTACCTTTATAGCCTCATACGTAACTAATAGTAGACACTTCTGTAAAACTTAATGGTTGGAGCACCTGGATTCGGACCAAGATAACGGGAACCAAAATCCCGGGTTCTACCATTAAACTATGCTCCAATAAATTGGCAGCCCCACTCGGATTTGAACCGGGATTCTCGCCTTGAAAGGGCGGTGTCCTAACCATTAGACGATGGGGCCAGAAACATGGCTGGCGTGGTCCGATTCGAACGGACAACCATTCGGTTAACAGCCGAAAGCTCTGCCGTTGAGCTACACGCCAATATAAAGGTGTTTTGATTCTCTACGATGGCTCAATAACACCAAAAGCCTCGGCAAATCCTCGACCATTGGTCAAGGCCCAGAAATATGTTCAGTCGAGCATCACTAGCTGAACTCCGTGATGTTCGGATTGAGGTGTCCAATCAGTAGTTGAAACTTTACCCCAAAAACCAAAAATGCATTTCTACATTCTGGCAATCCATACTAGCTAATGCTAATAGGAATTTAAGCGGAGAATGATAGTAAGACCCGGAATTTAGATCACTGACTTGTAAGAGTACAAGCTAACCGGCCTATCAAACCCGAAATTAATATACATAAAAGTATATCAACAGTAAACATTTATACTTCCAATTCCACCTTACTAGAGCTCTTTCAGGTTTCCTATTCTTTCCCTTGGACTTGTTACAGCAAGCTGTATTGTCGAACACCAATACATTCGAGACTATTTCACTCGAAATAAGTATAAACATTAAAAATGCAGAATTTAGTTGGCCTAACCTAACGAAGTCACACCTGCATTAAACTCCGACTACTATCGACTAGTGACGATCGTTCTGACCAGGAACGTTAGTCAAGGGATTTAGCCTACTACTGCAGTCTCAGCTAAATTGAGGGTGGGATTATTGGTTAGGCACTTCCCCTAACACTTCAGCCCAGTGTGCTGTGTGCTATACTTCACACTACTTACCCAAACTTTATGGCGACTCGTATGGGTACCGCCCCCATCTGATTTCCTGAGTGACAGTCAGGTGAACACACTATGCATTCCCACGAGCCAAATATTTTTCTATACTTTTTGAGCTAAGCCCGCAAATAAATTTGGTAGATTCTGTTGCCAAGCTCTACCCAGCTCCGATTGATAACTTTATTTAAATCAAGCAGCTATTGCACTTAATTTATAGTTATCGTTCGCTGGTTCATTTATCATGCCAGTCAATTAAATAATCTTTTGTAATTATTTAGTAAACTGTATCGGTGATATTGCAATGTCCCTTATGCTTCTTTTGGTCTAGTACCAAATGTTCTATTCGTAATAAACTAAATATCACCAAACTTTATGGTGGAGATATCGGTATTGAAACCGAGTCCAGTAAAAATATACTGTCGAATTTAACTCATCCCCTTGTATCTTTACCTAGAGCTGATAACATTACTAAGATGTCATAGCAGTTGTTCTAGGATTTCATTTGTGGTGGGAGAGGTTGGAGTCGAACCAACTCAGTCATAAGACAACAGATTTCATTGCTACATTGTTTTCACATTGTAGTCTGGACTTTCTCTTCATCTCAATAAGATGTCTGGTGTAAAGTCTCTACACTCGGATTTCTCCTAGCTCGGGATTAGCATATCATTTAACTTAGCTTTCCCCGACTTAGCCAAATTTTCACTTATATATTACTATATAAGGCTGCAATTTTTTACAGTCTGCCCCGGCTCTCCGACTCCGGCGCTCGCCCATTAGTTACTAATTAAAAAAGTTATTCCATATTTCTTTTCTTTTATCTAGATTATTTCTATACAAACCACTGCTAGAAGGTAAAACATGTTTTTGTAATTTATCTAAATCAAATGATAAATTTTGTTGTTTTACGATTTTAGAAAATTCTTTAAAAGCAGTTTGTCCATTAAAATATAGATCTTTATTAATTAGTTTTTCTAAATTATTATATTGTTGTAAAGATATATTTTTATCTAGACTTGTTTCTTTATTATTTTTATCTAATCTAGAACAAGCAGATAATACATCCCATACACCAATATCTTTTTCTGCTAACCTTTTTATTTTTTCTATATAAGAAATTTTGTTATCATCTTTATCTTTAGTAGGAATATTTAATAATGTCCAAAAACTATTATTTGGATGACTATAATACTCACTACGTAAATTAGATACCAAACCTGGATAACTACCCAAAATAATTTTATTCGCAGATGGATTAACCATGTTCATTTTATACCTCCTCAATATTTTATTTAAAATTGAGAATTTAACCGATTCACAAAAACTCCTTATTAAAACAGAGGAAAGCGTATAAACCCTTTCTTATTTTTTTACAATAATTATATTATAGAACTATTTTTCTTAAAAGTAAAGCATTTATTTTCTGTTTTAATCTGATAATACTTGTGCCATAAATATACCATGATTATGCATTAAACCAACTACTGCGCTGTGATCATCTAAGCCTAAATTAAACTCATAGCCTTTTTCTTCTAACTTTTTAATCATATCGAGTTTAAATTCAGCAGTAGTACCGGGGTAATCATGTGGTTTACAAAATACTTTCTTTTTAATATTTGGAAATAGTTCATTAAGTAATTTTTCTACTTTTTCTTGACCCATAGCCCAACGACCTGTAATGAATACGATAGTAAACTTTTGACCAAGCTGTTCGATTACAGATATCATCTTTTCATTAGGTTCACCAAAATGATCATAATTAGGAATAGCAAATTTATGCGTAACTACACCATCTATATCACAAAAAATTGCTGGTATTTTATCCATTATCTACTACCTTTACCTTCTCTATTTTTTCTTGTATATTCTTTTTCTAATTTATGAAAAATACTCAAATAAAATTCATATGCTTTTTCTGGGTCCATAAAAGATTTCTCTGTCCATTTATCGTTTTCAACATAATCAACATGCCATCTTCTATCTTCATGTTTAAACAATGGGGTTTTACATCTTTCCGCTGCATATGCATTTGCTTTAATATTTGCCATTTAATTTTCCTTTTTGTTTAATTGTAAGATATTCTTTAGCACCATCTATAAAAACCGATATACCTTTCTTTTTCATATATAGATAACCTTTAAGCATATAATAACTACTCCTACTAAAGGTTCCAAATCTCATACACCATTTATTTGGTTCATATTCATAAGGATTAAAATTACCGCATGTTACCATTTCTGTAGGATGTCCAGCATGACCTATAACTTGAACACATTCTTTAAACCATAATGGATCATTTAGTCTATCTTCATGATACCATTGATTTTGGTCATGTTGACCTATATTATCCCAATTACCTTGATGTTTTTCATCAGCCCATAATTGAGAATTAAAATGTTCAGTAAATAAACCTCTACCATCCATCCAAGCTTTAGCAACTTCTATAGATGATAGTTTTCTCATATCTTGTCTTTTTGATTCACTATACCAACAACCAGTATATGGATCAGTTATTATACCATTTTCATCACAGGAACCCAATACACATTCTTTAATTATATCAAAATAATCTTGAAGAGTCATATTACAAATAGGATTATTAACTTTATTATTAGATTTAATATCTTGAATAATAAGTTTTCTTGCTTCTTTTAATTCGGCAGGTGTAACACCAAATTTGTAATTATGCATACCTATTTGTCCTCTTTTTTAGTCCTATTATGTATAGCTTGTAATATTCTACCATATTTTAATATACCAACTTCACCATTCATTAATAACAAATCTTTTTTATGTTTTAAATTCTTTCTTTCCCAAATCGAATATTGATCACATTCAAATGGTAAACCTAATAAATATCCTAATAAATCTTCGGCTTTAATCTTAATAATATCAGTTACTTCTGTAGTATTAACGCTAAAACCAATAAATCCTGCTGCAATTTCATATAAATAAATATAAGCATATGCATGATCATGCTTAGTTTCTGTATCTGATTTCCAGCTATCTATTTCTATTAATTCTAAATTATTTGTATTTATATTTATACCTATTTCTTCTGCTGTTTCTCTATAAGCTGTCATTTTAGGATCTTCACCCGCTAATACATGTCCAGAAGCAGTAGTATATAATTTATCTGCATCCGCTCTTACTTGGAAATATACATATCCTTCTCGATCATAAAACCATACATGAGAAGTCTTATGCCAAATACCTTCTTTATGTACTACATCTCTATCATAAGGTTGAATAGTATTCAAATCTTTATCACAACAATGTAACATTTCTGACATATATTACTCCTTTTGTAAATAGTCTGTAAACAACTTTCCATTTAAATGATCAGTTTCATGCTGTATAATTCTACTCGTTAACGGATCTTTGATTAATTCTTCATGTAAATTGCCATCAACATCTTCCCATTTAACTCTTATCCTTTTATATCTCTCTACTCTTTCATGAATAGGTTTACCATCTTTTCCTAATACACTTAAACAACCTTCAAATTCATATTGCTTATCAAAAGATGTCCAAATAATTTCAGGGTTAATCATTTCGAAAAAATTTCCTTCTTTATTTATATCTTTTACAACAATAACTCTTTTAGATATTCCTACTTGAGGTGCTGCTAAACCCGCACCATCTACACTTTTTACAGTTTGAACCATATCATAAATTAAATTTTCAAGAGAAATATCAACCCTATCAGATTCTATTATTGGATCTGCAATTTTACGAAGAATTTCATTATCTTGATTAACTATTTCTCTTATTGCCATATTAATATCCTTTTAACAAATTCTTTACATAAAGAAGAAAATTTGTTTTATCTAATTGTATATATGCTTCTTTTAAATCTTTTGATAATTCTACTACTATTATTGTATATTCTTTTTTTGTACTTGTTATATCCTCTATTTTAATTCCAAAAGGTAAAAGCTTTCTAAGATTATGCATTTCATCACCCCAAATTAAAAGATTTAATTCATAAAAATCCAATCCTTTAAATGTTACGGTTATATCATATAAATGTCTTGTTAAATGATTTAAAATAACTTCTGTAAAATTATTTTTATTAACAATTATATATTCTTTACCTAAGCCCCCATTTCGCTTTAAGTCTTTCGGCTTCTTTATCCAATTGTCCGTAGTCAATACTCGTTTGATTTTCTTTTTTATCGATTTTATTATTTTTTTGTAATTCATTGAAAAGGTCCTCCTGCTTCTTTATCATTTCTACTCTATCTCGTAGAAGATTTTCAAGTCCCACCTTAGCATCAGCAAGTCTTTGATATGTTCTAAATATCTTGGTTCCAAATTCAATCATATCATCACTTATAATAGAACCTTTCTTTAAAACATATACTTGCTTATCCTTAACGATGAACCAACCTTTCAAACTATCTGTATACCAGACATCCTCAGAAAGCTGCTTATATTGAAAATTTTTCTTAGGCATCTTTTCTCCTTTTTTATATTAAAAATATAACATAAAAAAAGAAAAAAGTAAAATTAAAATTTCTAATTTAAATTAAAATTTTTAACAGAGTAAGTTTAGCTTTTAATTCTTTTTCTGTTTTTTCTTTAAAATGCAAAGTCATTGCCATATATGGTGATATTTGGCTATCAATATTTTCCATAGTAAGATATGTACACACTTTATGATCTTTAACTGTTTTTAATAAATAGTCAAGTTTATCTTTTACTCCAAATACTTGAATATCAATATTATATTTACCATTACAACTAATACTCATTGTAAGTCTTAATTTTTCACAAACAGTATTTAAATAAGTACTAATCTCATCTTCAAACTGTCGTTTCCATATGGTAAATTTTTCACTATTAGTTTGCATTAGTTATTTCCTAATTTCTACTTCAGTACCTACACTAACTAAATCATTAATTTCAAGAATATCTTTTTTAGTCCATACAGTAATACAACCTTGTGAACCTTCTTTTGGTAAACCTTCAATCCAACTATGAATACCAATCGAATCACCTGGTTTACATCCTAATTCTTTTGCTTTTTTAATATCTTTAGCTTGTGGATAATCCAAGGCTAAAAATTTAACATACTTAGAATTTCTTTTTTCTATAATATGATAAATACCTTCTGGTGTTTTAGAATCACCTTCACAATGCTTTGGTCCTTCATTTTTACCTAAACGAATATTATCATATTGTTTAACTATACATCCATTAACATCTAAAAGCTGTAAAGTTTTATCAGATTTATCTACTATAATTTTTCTTACTGTACCTGGATTTTTACAACTATCAAATTTATTATTAGAAGTAGTATTTACAGTATTTGTACTATTTATAATTGCTGTATTATAAATATTTCCTGGCATATACATTTTACTTGGTGAAGTAACCCAATTTTCTGCTTTAGCATTTATAATTCCTGCAACAAAAAATATCGCTGCCCAAAAAATTAATAATAACCATAATATTGTTTTATTTTTCATAACTATATCCTTTTAACTGAATTTATCATTTCATCAGTAGGTATTTGATAATTTTTTATATTAGGTACAAACCATCTTGTTACTTTTAAACCTTGATAAAATACTGGATCATCACCAAATAACCCATATTCTTTTACAACCTCTTTACTAGCTCTTTTCCAAAAAGAAAGTGTTAAAATAGTATAATCAATTGTATCTTCTTTAGAATTTAATAATTGATATATTAATTGTTTAATATCTGTACATGTACTAATATCTAAATAAACCGGAAAAGCCGGAGTACTTGTTTCTTTGGTAATAATAAAATGCATATCTAACCAATCATTAATTGAAAAACTATATACTTTTTTATCAAATGGATTTTCAAAATTAAATTCTGGATTATTAGCGCATTCATCCATACATTGAAACAACCCACTTGTAGAATTAATCATACAAATGTTCTTAATTAAATCGTTTGGTAACTTTTGCTTTTTCATTTTTTACCTCTTTTATTATATTATTATAAACTATTTATTATAATAGTAAAGCAATAAAAAAGGCCATCAAAATGACCTTTATTTTATAGTTTTTTCAGTTGCCCATATAAGTATATCTATAGGGATTTTATACTCTACATCTAAATTATCTCTATTTATATCACTTTCTTGTAAATTATCATTTGTATAAGGCGTAGGTTTTACTCCAGGTGTCGGTAAACTACAGCCTAAACACAAAGAAGTCATTAAAAATAATACTAAAAAGCGTTTCATTTTAATAACCTTGCCAAATTAAATAATATTTATCCCAATCTATATTCTTATACATATGCAACATATTAAACATATCATATTCATATTCCCAAGTATCTATCAATGTTTTATGCTTTAATACTGATTCTTTATCTATTTTTAATGCTTTCAAATCATATATTTGATGACGAAAAGCTGATACTAAATTAGGTCTACGGTAACCCATATCTTTATCTTCTAAACATTCTTCATCAGTCATATCAAAAGATCTAATCACAGATTCATAATATTTAACAGTATTATTTCTATAAAAATCTGCACAAATCAATAAAGCTTCTGGTTTAACTATACAAAATTCAGTATCTTCATCTGAATAGTCTCTACAATCTTCTTTTATTTTTTGTGCAACATCATAATCAAAATATTTACCACATTCTACTATTTCTTCTGGTTTTAAATAATTTCTAAGTGCATAGGTATTTACTACATCATCTTTTAAATACTTAGCAACTATTTCTTCTTCATCACTACAACCAGACCATTCTTCTCTTACTTGCTTTGCAGTAAGTTTCATTTGTTCTTCGTGAGATAAATTCAAAATTTTATCAGCTTCTTCTTTTTCTATAACAGCAAAATAATTTCTATATCCCATTTATTTCTCCTTTACTTCTTTATAACTATTTGTTTTATAATCCCATTCCCGCATATCAAAATAATTAAATATATAAAACAAACCAAGCAGGGCAATCTCAAATGTCAAACCATGATGACCAATTGGTTTTGGTATATCTATTTCAATGCCTGTATGACAACTATCACTTAAAGATAATTGCTGTAAATATCTTTTGTTATTTTTTACTTTTGAATTATAATCTATAAAATCTATCTGCCTAAACTTATATAACGTAATCGGTAAATAAAATGAAAAATTAAATCCTAAATCAAAAATTTTCAAAGATATACTAATATACCTGTATGAAAAAACAAATTGAAAATAAAGAATATTATCTATTTTATTCCACCAATTTTGTAAAAACTTTTTCATTTTATTACTCCGAAGTTATTCTATGTATTCCAATTTTTTATTTTCCTTTTATTAAATCTAAAGCTTCTTTTTCTGTAGTAAAACATAAATAATCATTATATAATAAATAGTTATCAAGTGCCTTTTCTAATTTTTCACCTTCTAATTTTATTACAGACCATTTTCCTCTTTTATTCCCGATATTTAAACCCGGCTGTGCATAATATATCGGTTGTAAAGATAAAACCTTCTTTTTAGTTAAATATTTAATATCTTTTAAACAAGTCATTACTATATCTCTACTATTTCTGTATCACAATATTCATTAGCAATAATTTCTACCATTTCTTTTTCTGGCCAAGTCATAGCTTCTTCTATTTTATCTGTCCACCAATAATCTGTTGAGCCCGGACCTTCTACTTTCATTGGATAAAGCTTTGAGCCTAAACTCATAGCACTAAAAGTATATCTTTTTTCTGGAGCTTGATTAGCTAAACTTAATATCTCTTCTATATATTGCCATTTTTGTACATCTTCTGCTTTCCAATCACCAAATCTATCACTATGCTTATAATAAAATCCAAGATAAGGTAACGAACTACCTCCAGCATAAAACAATATCTGTTTACTTTCATCTGGTTCTACTGGATCTGTTCCTTTATACCATCTAATCATTTAATCCTCCTTATATACTCTTTTATATAATGGATTATAATATAATAAATTTGCTATCTCAGACCAAGAAGAATCTTTAGGACAATATTCTGGATCTATTTGTTGCATTAAGACTGTACCATATATACTTGGATAATATACATATTTTCCTTGTATAAGTAATTTTAGTGCTTCTTCTAAATCTATAACTTCATATTCCATTAATCATTACTCCTTGTTTTTCTCCAAAGTTTAGGCTCTTTAAATCCACCATAACCACTCCACCATAAACCTTTTTCATACTTCTGTGCTTCTTCCATTGCTTCTTTGAACGGTTTACATTCTTTTCCACCATTATACCACCAAGCATAACCTTCTGTAACCATTCTATAATTTAAAGTACCTTCATAATCCCATTCTATATTCCAATAATATTCTTGACACATACCAAGAATTCTACCATATACATCTCTTTTGGTATATTCACAGACAATTTCTTTATTTCTAACTGTTTCTAACAATACTTTTTTAGCATAAAATCCACAATCTGTTTCATTATCTAAACAATATTGAATTTTACCACGATATGAACTTTCTGGAGTATCAATACATTGTAAACGAATTTTTTCGCCTTGTATTTCTATAGTATCACCATCAATAACTTTTGCTTTACCCTTTATAGTATCAGCAAATACATCTGGAGACCAAATTAATAATATAGTATAAACAAATATAAATGCAATTAAAATAGTTTGACAAATTTGTGCTATTTTGTGAAACATTTTTACTCCTTTTTGTTTATTCATTTATTTACCTCTATAATTTATTGTATCATTTCTTACTTTATTAATACTATCCATATACATTTCATGCTGGACTTTTTGTTCTTCATATTTCATATTCATCATTTTACAACCCTTAACCGCTATAACAGCTAGAGCTGATAAAATAATTACTGATAAACATCCATTCAAAGGAATAGAAAATAAAGTTTTAGAAGATTGTTGTGGTTGTTTATTATCTTGATTCTCTTTCATTGTGAAATCCCATGCCTTTTAATAACCATTTTTTATATTTTGAATATTGAATTGCTTTACCTTCCGGTGAAGATTTGTTTACAAAATGCCTACACCAACCACAATAACTTACTGATAACGGGCCATCTCTTAAAATCTTAAACCAGCTACCATCAGCGCATGCATTATAATTACCTACCCAACCATAATGAGCACAATTACTACATTGTTCTGTTTCATTTAGTCTTTGTACGCATTCTTCATGGCTTATACTAAGATTAGCACAAGCTATTGCACTGTTTATAGACGCAGCTAAGTTATCACTAATATATCCATTTTGACCTTTTGGCTTTGAAGGTATATATTCCATATTCATTTTATTTTCCTTTAATTACTTCTTATACAAGAACTTTTTCAGTCTTTCAGCATTTGTTATGGTTTTATTAAATTCTTGTTGACATTTTTTACAATAATATATATATTCTTTATCTAATATATATTGTTTTGGATGCCTATATAAAGATTCTCCACAATATGGGCAAGTAATTTTTTCTACCATACTTTTCTCCTTTAATCCTTATTATAATAACTGTTTTTAATATCAATAATGGATAATGTATCTAAATCAATACCACCATTTTTAATACCTGTCATAAAACTAAACAAATCATTCATCAAATTTGTTTGTTCAGACTTTACATTTTTAGCGGCAAAATATTTATCATTATCACCTTTATTAATATATTCTTTCATTCTACGCATGTCTTTCCAGAATTTATAGAAAGGTGTTTTATATTTAATCATAAAATTATTCTGATCTACAAATACAAAACCTTCTATTTCTTCATGAAAATCTTTATCAAATGCTTCAATAAAAGATTTTAATTCAGCAAAGGTATTAAATACTTTACACATTTCTTTTGGTTTACATCCTATTTGTTTAGCTAATTCCCATACATCATCATAAGATTTAAATGTATCTGTAAAATCATTCTGTACTATATCTAATAATACAACTTTTTCATTGACATATTCAATAATATGCGGATCATTATGTGGATCTACACATTCAAATATAGCGGAACAATTATTAGCTTTTAAATATTCTTTTAATTTATCAATATTTGTATGTGTTTTTAATATACGCTCAAAGTTTTCTTTATATTCGCCTTGATTTGTAGATTTAGATGCAATAAATAATTGATCATTATATACAGATACAATACCTAAAAAGCCATTTTCTTTCAAATAAGCAGTTACTGGAAATACTAATGTCTTTTCTAAATTTCTCCATTGTGTAGATGGATGCTGTTCTGCTTCAAAAAATTTAGGATAAGATCTAGCAACTACTTGATTTGTCTTAGTATCAACAAATAAGCCTCTCGCTGTAGTAGTTAATTTATTCCATTTTTGGCTATAAAAAGCTTCTCTACTAAAGTTATAAGAAACTATACCATCACCCAAATCTTTTTTATGTATTAAACTACTACTATCCAATTGTTGAATAATTGGATTATCATGTCTACTAGAAGGAATTTGTATATCTTTGTTATAAATTGTATTTGGTATTTCTATTGGTAATATATTCATTTTGTCTGTATAAGATAATTCAACTATTCTTAAATTACCACCAAATTCAACTTTACCTTCTAAGTTAATACTATAGCCGTCTGCACTTATAATTGGATTATTAGTTACATTACGATGACCATGTACATTATAGCATTTGTAGTTTAATACTTGCATAGTCATTTTTTCATTAATACTACCAAAAGCTTTTTCTACTTCATCTAAATCATCATAATCACCTACTCCTTTAATACATTGTATTGCAGAAGTACGATAATCTAAAGGAAAGCTTAATCCACCATGAGTAATAGAAAATCTATGATAAATACCCTGACAGTAAAAACTAACATTTACTGCTACTTTTAATCTTCTAGTAAACTTACTTAATTGATCTTTTAATTCACCAAACTGTACTAAAGAATCTTTGAAATCTGGTGTCATTTTAGCAGCTTCACCATCTCTTACATAATTCTTAGCCCATATTTCATGATTACCTTGTAAAAATACAAAGTTTTCTTTTTCACAGTGGTCTAAACAAAACTGTAATACTTCTTTAGCTTGAATACCACGATCAAAATAATCACCAATAAAGATGTATAATTTTTGATCAGATTCTGGAGATGCTTCAAAGTATTTTCTTATTGGATCATAACAATTATGTATATCACCAAATATTACTACTTCTTTCCATTTATTACCATCTATTTTATATACAAAATTATCTAAATTAGGAAATTCATTATAATCATAAATTTCATATTTATTTTGTAATGGTACTTTTATTTGATTATACATACGATCTAATACTTCATTTGGTACTTGTTTATAACTTTCCCGCATTAAATTTCTTTCTTTACAAGTATCTAAATCAACAGAAGAAAAATCTACAATAATCATACGATAATTATATTCTTTACACAATTTTTTATAATCTTTTAAATAAGATTCTTTGGTATGTGTAGCATCTAATATAGTAAAATCACCATTCTTCATACGATCTTCTAATCTTTCTTTAAAGAAAGCCCAAACATGTTTATCATGTTTATTAGAAACAATATATTTACCTTTTATAGTTTGTTCTGGAGAAGAGTATAATAAACGAATAGCATCGGTACTTAAAACGTATGCTTCTAAATCTCTTTCTTTAATCCAAGTAGATTTACCAGAACCTGGAATACCTCTTAAAACTAACAAGATCTTCATTTATTACCTCTTTATATTTATATTATATAATTTTTTATAATAATTGTAAAACAAAAAATCACCAAATATAAAATCTGGTGATTTAGAGTGTATTCAGAGTTTAAAAAATGTATAAAAACATGAAGTTTTTTAATACATTATATAATATAGTACATTTTTTACAAAAGTAAAGCAGTAATTTTATTTATCATTTATTATTCCCATATATACCTGAATTACTACCACAATTTGAACCACAATCTTGATTATCCAAAGGATTACCAATATATTCAGGTGGAGTAGTTACATTACCACAAACAGTACTTAAATCTACACGTGGAATAATCGATCTGTTATGACCCGCATAAGTTACATTATATCCTCTTTTTATTAATTCTTCATCTGATAATTTAGATAATTCTACTGAATCATATACTACATTACCGGGTTCTGCTGGTAATTTAACTTTTTTAGCTTCTTCATCAAAACGCAACGGTTCATTATAAGGATATGGTGGCCATTGTGGACCTACAATATCTGGATGAGGTTTTGCTGGATTAAGTCTATGAAATTCTAAAGCTAATACTTTATTTCGCAATGAATCAACCAATATCTCCAAATCTTGAATTCTTTCTTCTAACATTTCAATTCTACAATCTGGATTTGCTAAAATTTTTTCATGCTTTTCAGCTGCTTCTTTAGTATTAAAAATTTTACCATCAGAACATTTATATGTTTTGATTTCTTCAACTTCTATTTTTTTATATGTTTTAGTCATATTTTAACTCCTTTAATCTTCATTATATTCCATATTCCATTTATCTGCTAATTTTTGTATTTTTTCTCTAATTATACAAATAATCTTAAATTCATCTTTAGTTAAATTTTCATCACTTAAATCATAGCAATTTGGAACAGGAAACTCTTTAGATATTTGTTCAAAATAATCTTGCCTAAAACCTTGGATCATTTTAAAATCTTTTATGAAATCTTGCTGAAGTTCTTCTGAAATTTTTAATAAAGCATTTGAATAATTTTCTATATTAATATATGAATGTATAGATACTGACCAAGGCTTTGCTATTATATTATCTGCTTTTATTGTATATATACCAACTTCACATAATAAATTTTTATTTTGTTTTAAACTTATATACATTAATATCCTCCTTTACTTTTATATTTGGAAAAAGGGATAAATACCTATTAACATTTATCCCTTTCTGATTAATCACAATATGTACATGTTTTAGTAGTTGTATAACTATCTACTTTGTCATAAACTACTCGTGGTTGATACACATCGTAATGATCTTTAACTGTAACTGTACGACCAGTATGAACTGTAACTGGAGCCATTTTATATGAAGGCATAGCTACACGTTTATTACATACTGAACCATAACAATCATTAGTTACTTGTACTTGTTGACGAGTAAATACTTCAGATGTAGTTTCTTGTGGAATATAATAATCTGAAGCAAAGCCACAAGTTGTTGTTAAAGCGATAATTGAGGTAATAATAAGTTTTTTCATAGTTTACTCCTTAATTAAATATTACCTAAAATACTAATATCACAATCTGCAACTGATAATCGTTGAGCTAAACTTCTTATAATATCATTTGCACATTTGTTAATTAGTTCACTTTCTTTTGCAGCTGAAATATTACAAAGATAAGTTTTTGGATTTAAATACCAAAAGAAATTTGTACTTGCAATATCAGTTGCTTTTAACCCAGCAGTACGAAGAGTATTTACACTACGCTCAATATCAATATCTGATATAAGCTTTGGTAAATTCTTAACTACTTCATCTACTGCAGCTAAATATTGTTTTAAATGTTTCTTTTCTGTACTTGATTTAATTAATATAATTTGTGGTAATTTATTATTAAACTGATTTGGATATAAAACAACCCCATCTGCATAAATACTATAACAAATACCATATTTTTCACGAATCTCTTTAATTAAAGGCGCAGATAATCCACCTGATAAAGCAACCTCTAATATAGTTAACATTCTTGGTGTAGTCATAATATCTTTTAAATAATATGCATGTAATACTTGTACTTGTGCAGTATTTTTCTTTTGTTTATATGGAGATTTTTTCTTTATATCTAAATTAAAAGCAGTAGCCGCTTTTTCACTCCATATCTTACGCATATCTTTTTGTGTAGAAAGATAACAATGTTTTATACCAAAATATTTTTCAACAATTTTACAAATCTTACGAAATGATAAATGTGAACATACAGAAATTACCATATTTCTTGGTATATATGTATTATAAATAAAATCGTTTACTTGTTTTAATGTAATTTTTTTAACACTTTTAATAGAGCCAGCCACATCTTCCATACTTAAAAATTCATGAAAATAATTTGTTTCATTTGTTGCTTCAAAATTATCTTCATACATAGCAATTTCTTGGCATACAATAGACTTTTCTTTTTCAAATTCTTCTTTACTAATATTTTTATTTAACAACATATCTGCATATATTTCAGCACATTTTTCAAGTTTTTCTGGTAAACATTCAAAATGAAAACGAACATTATCATAATTAGTCCATGCATTAACAATAGCACCTTGTTGTTCTAATTCTTCAGATATTTGTTTAGTCGTTCTTTTATGACTTGCTTTGAACATTAAATGCTCAACCAAATGATTAATTCCTTTTTCATTTGATTCTTCTAAAGCACTACCTGTTAAAACATTTACATGAAAAGCATCTTTATTATTAACTTTATTTTTTTCATATAATAAAACTAATCCATTATCAAATGTTTTAAATAACATAACTTCGCCTTTTTTTCCTTAATAATTATTTATTTAAATTCATTAAAATTGGCATAGAATCACCAGTCATAATTTGTGGCAATTTACCATCCCATTTTTGAACAAATTCATAATTAACTAATTTTGGATTATTTGCTAAAGCATTTGCACGAATACGCATAGATTCAGCTTCACTTTTTGCACTAATAACTTGCTGTTTAGCTTTTTGTTCAACTTGTTTAGTACGATTTTCTTCTTCTAAAGCTTCTTGTTCTGCAACTACTTTCTTTTCAATAGATTTTTCAAATTGATCAGAATAATCAATATTAATCATTTGAAAATTTGTAATAGTAACAGGATATTTATGTTCAATCATACGAGATTGTAGTGATTTTAAAATATTATCTGCTACTTTATCACGATTAGCAACCATTTGATCTGCATTCCATGTACCCACTTCAGCTTTAACGGCTTGTTCTAAGTTAGGATATAAAATACGTTCTTGCCATTGATTACCGTATGTTTTATATGTTTCAATAATATCATTACTAATCAAATTATATGAATATGACACAGTAATATTTGCTGTTTGAATATCTTTTGTATAAGTTTGTGTTTTATAATCAGCACGAATCGTTTTAATATCAAAAGTTTTTACATCTTGAATAATTGGACACTTGATATGTAAACCTGCTTCATATATATGATTCGAAGCTTTACCAAAAGTAGTTAAGATGGCTCTTTCACCTTCAGCTACAGTAAACCAAGATCCAAAAATAAGAATTAAACACAAAATCCACAATGCACCGGTAAATAAAGCAGATAATATAAAATCTGTAACATTTTCATTATCCATATTATAACCATTATTTGGTACAAAATAAAACTTTTTCCATTTCATTGTTTACTCCTTTTTTATTTCTTTCTATTTTTCTTTGTTGGCTTAGCTATTTTATATAATTGGATTAAATAAATAACTAAAGCAATAGGTAAAGCTATAATTATAATTGGCCATATCCAAAGTAATAACCATATGCCGAAAAACGCAATTATAACAAAAGCAATAATACCCAATATAGTTAGACCTAAGATTTTAAAAAATTCTAACATGTTATTTTCCTTTTTTAGTAGGATAAATTAAAATCATATTAGATTTATTATCTTTTTTATTTCTATACTTTTTATCTAATTCGGCCATAGCAATATAACTTTTCAAATACATTTCTAATTTTTTAACTTTGTCTAAATCTAAACATACCTGATCTGTATAAGGTTTACCATGTTTCAATGTATACCAAATATGTCTAAATCTATGCCAAAATGAAGGTTTATGATAAGCATTTGCTAAAACACCCATATACAAACCACATTCTAAGCAATCTATATCTTGTGGTTCTAAAACTATATATTCAGATCCACAATCACATTGTACAAATAATTTATCAATTTTTTTATTTTTCATTTTTTGCCTCTTTTCTTTTTAAATAGCGCATACGATTATATTCTGCTTTTTTTTCTTTATTTTTATCTATATATTTTCTACCGGAAGCTCTAATTTTATCTAAAGATTCAGCTCTTTTTTCTAAATAACTTATATACTCTAATATTAATTCCTTAGCTGGATCATCTTTTAAATTTTTTTCAAGATATTCTGCTACATTTAATTTTGTCCTAGTTTTCATTTACTTTTCCTTTTACTTGTTTTAACATAAGATATTCCTGTACCTGGAATATTATAAGTAGTACGATTTATACCATTACTACCATATGTTTTTCTAAAACCAGGCATACCAAAACTAAAACCAAATCCATGTTTACTTAAATTAACACGAAACAAGCCTAAATTTAAACTTTTTCTAAATATAAAGCCCATTTAATTTCCTTTATCTATAGATATCTGGAGCATCCAAATCTATTATTCGATATTGATTCCAGTCTAAACCCATTTGGCAAAGTATACGCTTAACCTGACCTTTCGATTGACCTGTACAAACTATTTTACAATCTTCTACTTTATTTTCTATAGCTGCAAACATCTCATACTCCTTAAATTCTATAATAATTAAAAGGCATATTTAAATAATACTCTTTTAATTTATTAATTTTTTCTTTAATCTCTTTCATAGAACTTTCTTTATAATTTTTATTATCTTTTCTTACTAAGCTTATATATTTTTTAGCCTGTTTTTCTTTACCTTGTTTCATTAACAAAGCATAATGTGCATCTACTATAGGATCTTTCATTCTAGCTTTATTAAACAAGTACCAATCACATGTTGAAGCTATATCTGTTAATTCAGCATGTGCATTAAAATCATTTCTACAAGATAACAAATACATTACATAACACCAAAGCTTTTCAATATTATCTTTGCTATTATTATAGATATCACATAAATGCTTACTATCTATATCATTCCAAGGCAATTTACCAGTATTCAAAAGATTTAACATATGCTCTGGATATTCCACTAAGTATGGTATTGCAGCTTCTGGATAATTTTGATATTCAGATTTATAGATTTTAGGATTCTTTTTAATAACTTGTTTTAATACTTTTTCTGCTTTCTTTTTAGAAAATACCCAACCTTTATAAAGTACTTTAACTTTAGTTTTAGTTTGTTCTGCTTTTGTTTTAGCAGATTCATCACCAACTAAACCGGCTACTGTAAAGTCCATAAATAAATTACAAGCTTTACCTTTATAAGTGTATTGTTTTTCTTCAAATTTAATGTAACCAAAATGACATGTTGCAAAATAATATTTAGTATTTGCATCACGTGTTCTACATTCAAAAGTATCTAATATTTTACTATCAGATACGCGCTCAATTAATTCAGAACCTAACCAACGACAAGCCTTTTGAAATGGTAATCTTTTATATAACTTCATCCATTTTTCACGAATTGTATTTTCCAATGAAGGCCAAGTATACATATTATCCTTAAATTCTTTTATAAAACGAATAGGATGTCTAAATGCAAAAAGAGATGCATACCACATATTATTACTATATCTATAATTCCAAGTATTTATCATTTTAAACCTTTTTATTATATTTTTATTATAATAAAAATTCTAACAATGTAAAGCCATTATTTTATTTATGTTCAATGCTAATATTCATTAAAGATGAAAAATTTACCTCTTTTAAATTTGTACAATTTTTAAACATATATGCCATGTTAGAATCATTTTCTTTATAATATCCTTCCATTCTTAATAAAATTTCAATACGATCTAATTTGTCTTTTGGAAGATTATACATAAAAGATATTTCCCAATTCAATTTATCCGCAGACAATTCTTTTTTAATCATTTCAATAAGATTATTATAGCCTAAGCCTAATTTTTCTTCTATAAAACTAAACCATTCATGAATACGTGTATCTATCATTTTTAAAACAAAAGGATAATTACCTAAAGTAGCAACAAAATTAAATGTAATTATACTAGTTTTAGGATCATGTGTAATTTTATCTAATTCATATTTATATGGAATTGGAGTAGTAGGATTATACCACATATCATACAAAGCAGCAACAAACTTACTTGTATTTAATGATGGAAAATTTATTCTTAAAAATGTATTACCTTCACTGGCCATATTTATATTATAACAAATAAATATTAAAAGTAAAACAAAAAAAAGCTTCTTCAAAAAGAAGAAGCTTAAAGTATAAAAAATAATTACAATTGATGTTAGATAAATGAATTCAATTCCACTAAATAGGAGCGGATTTTAATATCTATCCAGATATTTAATCCTAAGGAGGTTACCCCTATAGCGATCATTGTTTAACTTTATATATTTTTGCTAGCTTAATATATAAAGCATTCATTAAATTTATGACTAAAAACAAACTATACAAAGTACAACCGTTTATAGACACATCAGAAAAATGACGAAAACAATAACTTACCGTTTCAACACTTTACTTATTATATATAATAACGTAATTTTTTAAAAAGTAAAGCAAAAAATTAAAATTTTTTCCGTTTCATAAATCGTTGTAAAATATAGTAAATCATTGGTCCTTCTTTCCATTCTGATGATACTACATAACCAACTATATTCTTTTTAAATAATCTAGAAGCTGGTTCATATAACTTACAATTAAGTTTTTCTGCTTTTTTCATTAATCTATCATGACGACAATCTTTAAAATAATCGCATATCCCTAAAATAATTCTTTTCATAATTTACTCCTTATTTTTTTCAAATAATTCTTCACAATATTCTACTAAATCATCATAACCTGATTGATTTAAAGATTCCAAATACTTAGTTATACCTGAAAGCATAGCATCATTTTCCATTGTTTGCTTTATTACATCTACAACTTCTTGTTTAGGTGTATTTTTTGTTATGATTTTATCATCACATAATAAACATAATGAAATAACTCCATTAAAAGCTGTCTTTACTTTATTTAAATTAAAGAATTTTTTTGTATTTTTTTCAAAATTAATTGAATTATAATCTATATTTTGTTTGTCTTCATTCAGTAAAGAAAGCATATACCAAATAATTATACTTGATAAACTTTCAATTCTACGTACTATAAAAGCTTTTTTGTTTATTTCTCTATATAAGACTAAACTTTCTAAATAAGATAACCAAATATTAATAATTAATTTATCCCCATCTTTTTCTGCTGAAAAAAGAGTATCTTCATTACCTTTACCTAAACGTAAAGCTAATACAAAATGTACATCTTCTTTAATTCCCCAATTAATTCTATATGCATTACCATTTAGCATTTCTTCATATGCTTGCTTATAATATTCAGATTCGATATCACGTATTAGATGCCTATGTAAAAGTTGAAATAATATACCAACTTTTAATGTATTAGTAATCTCTTTTTCAAATTTCATAAAATATCCTTTATTTTACATTTTTTATTATAAGTTAAATATTTTATAATGTAAAGCCATAAAATTTATGTTCTATATAATAAGAAGTAGCAATGACTGCGACTTCATAATTTCCATGCGATAATATCAAGTGGCGGAACTAAAAGAGTAAAAAATGTTAAAAGAGACTACTGCCCTCGATTTCTGGGCATTTCGTGAAGATTATGATATTGATAATGTCATATCTGTTTGTAAAGAACAATTTTGTGAAAACTTCATAAAAATTTTCCATCAACGTAAACAAGATTCAGAAAAATATCCAGTTAATTTATCTTGCTTAGATAATTATACTGTATTTCGTAATATGTATAATACACACAAGAATATTACATTTAATACTAAAAATTTAATGTTTGAAACTTGTGTAACAGATTTATGGGATAGATTTGTAACTTATCTGGAAAGACAAAAGGATAAAAGAGGAGCACAAGATCCTTATATGGAAGAACAATTGGTAATGAATGGACAATTAGATAAAGTTGCTGTTGATCAAATTACTTTATATGATAAAGCAGACTATCATGCTTTCTTTGGATCTGGTGAATTTCCATTTATGAATTTTACTGTAATAAGAGTAGGAACTAAAGAGTATTCTTTCTGGGATATAGTAAGATAAAAGAAAAAGGCCTTTAATTAGGCCTTTAATTTTTTTGCCATATTTAAAAATTCTTCTAATACTACTGAATCTATAGTTAAACCTGAATCTATTAATTTTATATAAAATTTAATTAAATCTTTATTATCGCATTCCCAAACCAATTCATAATACATTGGTGATAAATAATTAAATGTATCAGGATTTTTAATAAGTTTAAAATAACTAAATTTATTATTATCATAAACTAAATAATCCGAATGAGGAAATTCTACATATTTTCCACTTAGCACAATAGGCTGTTCTTTAGGCGGCCAAAATAGATGAATAGAATAATAAAAATTAAAAATATTATAACTTTCAACATCTCCATTTTCATAAATAAGCCAATCACCAGAAGAGGTTGATATTTTTTTAAATCTAGTATTTTCTAATTCATGCATTTTAATCTTCCATAAATTCACTGATTAATTCATTAGTTAAAACTTTTTTAATATCTTCTAATGTTTCAGGATTTGGTTTGCATTTAATTTCTTCTGCTTTATCTGTAATCATTCCCATGCAAGCTTGAACCATACCCATACGTAAATCAAATTCACTGTATTTTTTATCATCTATGGTTATTTCACCATTAATTAATTCTTTAGATATTTCATTATAAGCTTTTATACAAGTATCAATTAAACCGCGTAAATATTCAAAATCTTCTTTCTTTTCATATCTTTGCATTAAATATTTTTCACTAGAAGGTAACATATCTTACTCCTTTACTTAAACATTTTAGCAGCATAATCTTTACCTGCTTCGGTTAATCTATATAATCCTTTGGCATTTTTGACATTTTCTATATAACTACAATTTTCTCTATGCCGAATATTATGTAATTTTGTACTAATTTGTTTTCTGGTTAATACTTTAGCTGAATTTTTAGCTCCATATAAATTATAATAAGCAGTAGTTAATTCATTTAATGTTAATTTATCTTTATTATAATCTTTTAAAGCAATCCAAAACACACGCAAAAATTCCATACTTCTATATATATTTATAGTATAAGAAGACAATTTTAATTTTTTTGCTTCACTTTCACTTACTGTAAACAAATTTTCTATCATTGGAATTTCCTCTTTATTTAAAGGTTTGTCTATTAATAAAGTATATTTATTTTTATCTATTCTTTTAATTTCTACACCATTTTCTTTTAATTCATTATTATTTATATATTTATACAAACTTGCCCAAATCAAATGACTAGGTTTAATTTTCTTTTTTTTACCATACAAATTATGGTAAGCAATGGTTATTTCATTTAAATTTAATATACTTTTATTATAATGTATTTTTGCAATTTTAAACACATTAATCATATCATTATAATTTTCTAAACTTTTTTTATATGAAGGTGAATTTTTACCACACAATACTTTTTTAACAATTTTATGTGTTTTGCCTTGAGCTTTAAACTCTGTATAAATATCTGAAACAATTTGACGAACTCGTTCTCTTGTAATTCCAAATTTATCTGCAACAGCTTGATATGTATAAATACCTTTACTATACATATCTCTAATTGCCTGTTTTTGTTTTCTTTTTTCTAAAGGTGGTATATATTGAGGTTGTTTTAAACCTAATTTATGTGAAATATTAGTAAAGCGTGAAAATTCTATACCCGCTTTAATAGCTTTTTCTTTAACTGATAACTCTGGATAATTTTTATATGTTTCTATAACTCTATTAATAATGGCTTGTTTAAATTTAGCTTTAGTTTCTTTTATTTGTAATCTATTTAAAGTTTTTAATTGTTTAAGTTCTTTCGTGATTACACTAGGTTTGCCTTTTTTATCATTAGAAAAAGCTTTTAATACATCTTCTCTTTTTAAATTTAAAGAATTACAAATCCAATCAAGAGAAAAATCTTTTTTTAATAATTGTGTAACAGCTTTTTTTAATTGCTCATCCATTTTTAATACCTTTATTTTATGTTAAATATACAATAATCGTTTTAAAAAGTAAAGCAAAAAATTTAATTCTTTGTAACTAAGTTCTATTATAAGTGAATAGAATCAAGGATTTTTATATGAGTAAGCTAAGATCGTTATTAGAAAATACTTTAAAAGAATATATCACATTAAAGCATGAAGTATATGCATTAAAACAAAATGCAAAAGATATTCCTGGTCCTACACTTTATTATAATGGTAGTAGTTGGGTGAATTCTAAAGAAGAGGCTATCTTATATAAAAATAAAAAAGAAGCTAGAAAAACTCTAGCCAATCTTATTCATAAAGATCTTTCAGAATATGCTGGTCCATCAGTACCTGACACAAAAGAAATATATTCAAAGTTACTTAAATATGACGATGAATATAATTTTCTAGTAGGATATCCAATAGATTATTCTATAGAAGTTAGACCTTTTACTTATATTGATAAAAACGGTAAACCTTGGAATAAATTCTAAAACTATTGATTTTTTAATAATTCATTCCTACTTACATTAGCTAAAACTTCACACATTTTAGACACAAATTCTTTATTTTGTCCATTTATCCTTTTTTCTATATCGCTTCTTATGACAGCTAAACACTTATCTATTAATATAGAAATAACTCTTTCTTTTTCAGGACCTTCTTCATCGTCTTTACATATTTCTTTTATTTTATCAACAAATTCAATACATCTTTGTGAAAGAAATGCAACATGTTCTTCATTATTTGTTTCTAAAGCGTTTTTAATAATTTCAATACTACTATTTTTTAACATTTAATATCCTTTTTAATTTATCTAGCTAAACCTTCATTATAAAAATATTCTTTAATACCAGGTTTGTATACAGATTCTTTAACTGATGTTAATTCAAAACCATATCTATCAATCAGTTTCTGTAACATACTTAAATTCTGTTGAGATACTGTCATAACTGGTTTATTCGTTTTCAATACTTCGAAACTATCTTCAATCAATTTACTTGCAATTTTTTGACCTCTATAATTTGGATCTACAAATAAACAACATAATTTTTTTTCATCTGGTTCATCTTTTAATAAAGCACAACCCGCTAAGGTATATACAGGAATAATACCTCTTTTAGTAGTAATTACTTGCTTAGAATATGGATCTATTGCAAAGCTATACCCACGTTTACCTTCTTTTAATCCCGGAAAGAATTTATATTGTAACCAATCCCAATGCCCTTCATAACTGTCCAAAATATCTCTAGTTAACCAAGCAACTTGTCCATAAAATGGTTCATGCTTTGGATTATAGACATTTGATAATTCATAAGAAATAGTACTCATTTAAAATCCTTTATTATATATTTTCTATACAAATACCTACTACACCAAATTTACCTTGTGCTTCTTTATCATAAAACTGTTCCATAATCTTAATCGCATTTTCAACAGTTCCCAATCCAGCATATTTAGGATCAATATATCTAAACAATTCTTTAAAAGTAGGTGCAGTAAAAAAGCCTTTTACTTGTACTGTATGAAAATTATCACCATTTTGAAAAGTAATAGTGTCTCCAATTTCAATTTTACGTCTTTTAGCATCATATAAACGTAATTCAATAGTTTTTTTACCTTCTTTAATCAAATTAAAATAAGGTTGTTTTAATGTCATATTATGATTTGTTGCCATTTTTACCCCTTTTGGTTTTTAACTATATTATTATAATAGTATATAAAATATTAAAAGTAAAGCAGAAAAACAATAAACTTTTTGTTATATAAATTTTAAGCTTATTTTACAACAATATATCCACCCATTCTTAAAAAATTGCCTAAATTAGTCATTAACTCGGTATTACCAATAAACTCTATACCGTTGTGCTTAAAATCTATAACTTTATTCCAATCTTTTAATAAGTTACTAAGATGTTTTTCTACTAATTCAAACTCTAAATTATTAGGACTCCAGTCATTATGAAATAAAACTACAATAGATACATTATTTAATTGAGCATTAACAGTTCCTACAATTATATCTGCTATTCCTAAAGATTTACCAGGAATTGCTTCATCAGTATTAGGAATAGGAAAAATTAAACTTTCTAGATAATCTTTTAAAGCATGACAAATTACCCATTTACCATAAGGTACAAAGAAATTACTCATACTAAAACCTCCGAACATTTAACATGTTCATTTGCCATAGCTATAATACTTTCTTTATCTATTTTAGCTAAAATTTCTAATTTGTTATATAAATCACGTGGTATTAAGTATTTAACATTAATATCACAATAATTTACTTTTGAACCCCATGTATCTTCAATTATTCTAGCTTCACTATATTTAACATCTGTTTTGAATTTACTTTTAATACCTAAATCTTTTTCTAAATTTTCAATTAGTTTATTAATAGCAAATCTACGAAAACTTTTAAGATATTTATTCTTTGATATACCAAAAGATAATTCAATTCTAACTTTAAGTTCAGATATATCTGTAATATATACATAACTACTTAAACTATTCCAATAAAAACAGCTGCGGACATTAGTATCCACATACGTTCTTAAAGCTTCTATCAAAAAATCTCTATCTGTCTTCATAACTAATTGATCTTACTTAATACTTTTAATTTATCATATAATTCTTCAGGTACTTTATATAAAATCTCATATAAAATTTCTTTACTACTATGCGCATATTCCCTTTCTAAATGTGGTTTATCTAATCCAAATGTATTTTTAAACCAATTTTTTATCCACAACTGAGCTTCTATATTTAATACATTAGATCTTATAGCAACTCTAATATAAGGCGGATATTCTTTATAATTATAAGGCTCTGGTAAAGTATCTTTAACTGCAAAATTAATATGAAAATTAACTTTTGTTTCACCTAATTCATCTTGAATATAGTGTGTCAAAAGTTTTTCAATATCAAAATATTCTTTATTATATATCATAGAATGACCTTTTAATCTATTTAAATAATAACTTGCTACAAATTAAATGTAAAACAAATTATTGTATTTTAGATAATACAAGTAAAGTATTTTCTATATCTTCTGTTAAATCATACATTAATATTACTTTAGCAAGCATCCAACTTTGACTTATAAGATCTTTATATATTCGACTTGGCTTATCTAAGCCTAATTTCCGTTTTGTATCATTATTAAACCATTTTATATTTCTTTCTACTATTTCATTAATATTTTCTTTACTAGTTAAATGATGAGTTATATCTAATGCTACACTAAAAACCTTATCACTTGGAGTATAATTAAGACTTATAGACGCAATATCATTAGTATAATCTTGTGGAATTGCATTAATATTCAATTTATTAGAAAGATAAAAAACTATTGCGGTAGCAATTTCTGTATCTGTCATCATAATTATCTCCTACCATTTCTTTTTAATAATTCAGCTCTAGTAATAACTTCAAGATTATTTAAATCGTTATTAAACTTATCCCCATCTATATGATAAACTACTTCATTGCTTTTTAATTTTCTACCTAATTCCTTTTCCATAAGCCATTTACTATAACTTACTCTGCGCTGGTGCATATATACTTTACCATTACGGCTTCTTACAGGTACTTTCTCTTCACTACTACATACCATACCATCTCGACCTTTTCTGGGCTTACCAATAATACGTCTAGCTTCAATATCTTTTTTAGTAAAACTAGTAGCATTAGCCCCTTGCCAACCAAAAAGGCCTTTATTCCAAGTTTTATGTCCTTTAATAAATCTTCCAGAATTAGACATTTTATTTATTAACCCCAATATATTTTTATTATAATATATATTTATTAAATAGTAAAGTCAAAAGCCTAAATATTTCTATCTAAGCTTTTTGACTTGATTATATTACTCGTTTGGTCTTAATTCTTCTAAAGTTTTATTGTTGTAATAAAATAATTGATAACCATTTAAAGAATTAGTTTTATCTGCAGGTGCTAATTTACCGGCAATTTTTGATACACTTTCTGGTTTATCGAAACCTGGAAATTGAACTTTATTCTTTGGCATTACAATACCAGTACATGCTGGTAATTGACAATTCATATAATAAATCTTAGCACCAATTGGAATATTCAACATAGCAAACGTAGTATTATTACGGCGTTTTTTAGTAGAATTAGGTGTAATTTCTTTACTTCCAGGTAAAGATGTTCTAGCAAAACTTAAAACTTCATCTAATTTATCTGCACTAAAAAATTCTGTTTCACGACCAGTTCTGGTATAATGTCTATATGCAGCAAAAGCTTTATGTAAAGCTTTTTCATTTTTTTCAGCATCTTGGCATTCAAATAAAGCAACAAATTCAAAATCTTCTAACACACTAGTATTTGATAAAGTAGCTTTTCTACCATTTATACTATTAGTTATACCAATTTTAATAAATCCATATAAGCATGGATTTGTTGCAATATATAAATATCTTTTTTTACTTTTATTTTCCATTTTTAATCTTTTTATTAAATTAGTTTATATACACCTCTTTTAACTGCTTTTAATAACTTCTTTTGAGCCATTCTATAAACAATTAAACCCATGTAATTTCGGTTTATCAACTTTTCTTTACTATGGTCTTTGGTATATTTATTATAATAACCCAACACTATATCAACAACAGTCAATTCAGTATCTTTATCTTTAAACAATTCCAATACGCGCTTTTCATGTATCGTTAAGTTCAAAGTACTTGTAGTAGATTTTATGCCTAACTTCTTTAAAGTTTCAGTATCTACTGTTTCTTTATTAAAAATTACATTTTCATTATTCATTTCCATGTCCTTTTTACTATTACTCATTATTGAGTTATTACAATCTTACATTAATTTTTATTAAAAGTAAAGCAAAAAATTCAAAAAATTAAAAAACTTAAACATTCTAAGTCTAAGTCTTTGATTTTACTGTATATTTTACTATACCAATTAAATAGCTAACTTATATAATAGCGCTAACTTTTCAATTAAACCAATCGGAACTTGATATGCTAAATTATAATTTGCTATTGTTTCATCGTTTTCATATATATAATCTTCATCTTTAGTTAACCACATAGGATCTAACCCAAAGTTTTCTCTAAGTATATCTAAAAAGTTTTGTTTATGCTCTAATTTAATATTCATTACCCTTATATATACCATAGAAAAATCTGCATTTTCTGCCCCAAAAGGTATTTTAAATACATTTATACTAAGTGCATAGGATTCTTTATCATCTTTTGTCAATTCAGAAAGCATCTTAGATAAATTTAACTGTATATAATTCTCTGCAGGTATATATATTAACATATTTAAATCCTTTTTATTTACTATATGAATTAAATAGTTATCTTATATAATACCGCAAGCTGCTCAACTAAACTTATTGGTATTTTATATGCTAGATTAAGATTACCAAAGATACCTGACTTATCTAATATATGATCATCATCTTTATATATCCATGCATCCTCAAATCCAAATTTTTCTCTAATATATGCTAATATCTCCGGTTTATACGCTAACCTAATATTCAATATACATATACTTACTGTACTAAAACCTTTATATTCTTTTCCAAAAGGTGCAAATACACATATATTACACCCATAACATTCTTTATCTGCTTTAGTCAATTCACCAAGCAGTCTAGGTATATTCATCTGCAAATAATTCTCAGCTTCTATATATATTCCCATATTAAATTTCTTTTACTATATCAATTAAATAGTTATTAATTCTTTACGCTACCAATTTCCCCAATATATTCTTGTATAGGGTAATCTAACCCATTATCTATAATATATTTATTACGAGCTTCTAATGCCTCTTTCTGTGTATCATAATAGCCTAAATGTATATGTTTATAATCTATTACTATATCAGATTTCCATTTCTTCATATTTTTAGTATACCAAATACCTATATAACCGCTTTTATTAGATTTGTTTTTATTTCTATTTAATATTTGTTGTTTATAAGTTGCCCATCTACAATTATCAGGTTCATAATTACCATCAGTATTTATACGATCTATGGTTAATTCTTTATTATACCCTGCTTTCAATGCCCAAACTTTAAATGTTTCATAATCATTTTTCCATTCATCACAAACTTTTATTCCCTTCATTCCATAATAACAATAAATATTACAGTTAATATTATATCATCTTTCTAGCATCTTACACCAAATTCTATGAAGCCTATCTGTAGAAAGTCCATGTTTAGTGCTTCCACATTTTCTACAGCTTGTACTTCTACCGGATTTAAGACTGTTTAAAGTTATTTCTGCTTCTTTTCCACATTCACATCTACATTTCATATATCTTTTATTATATTTATTTCTACCCAAATCTTCTATAACTGTCCATTTACTAAACTTTTTTCCAACATAATTTTCTTGATTTTGTTTCATAATCAATTCCTTTTATAGTTATTATATTATATATAAGAAAAAAATTAATAAAAATTATTCTAAATATGTATTAACTATCCCAAACTTATAGTTCTATTAATTATAGAAACAACCCTAATCTGGAATGTGTAGATGAATACCTATAACCAACAATACTCGGTCTAATCCCTTATCGCAATATTAGTCCCGATTATCATAAATAAAGATAGGTATTTTTTTATTACTATACAAATAAAACAGTATATCAATTCATTTTATACGCTAACAATAACAAAAATTAAATACAAGTATAAAATACAGATATACATACATATATATAAGAGATAAATAAAATGTCAATTTTAAAAACAATCGAAAAACAAGGTTTGACAGAAGCTAAACGCAATGTCAAAATGAACCGCGGTATCGCACACGCAGCTCAATTCTTAGCAGAATCTAACTTAGGTGTTCGTTGCCCAAATTTGGTTAAAGGTTTAGAATCTGATTCCAAAGAAGCTAAATATGCAGCAGCTACATTAGTCCAAATCATGGAAAATACAGCTGACTACGTTATGAAAACAGACGGCAAAGATATCTTACATGAAGATGCTATCAACGCTACAGCTAACACAATGTTAACACCAGGCGTCTCAACTTTGACTCCACAAGTATTGGATATCGTTAATATATTTTATCCAATGATGGTTGCAAATTATATTGCAGACATTCAAGCTATGGATCGTCAATCTGGCCAAATCTTTACAATTAAGACACGTTACAGCCAGACAGCAGCAGACGTAGCAGAAGGTGATATTGTATTCGAAAAAGCAACTGACGGTACATATTCTACTGAAGGTGTTATTTCTTATACAGCAGCTACAACAGCAGCAGGTGCAGCTACATTGAATCCAACAGCAGCATTAGAAGCAAACACAACAGTAAAAGTACGTGCAGGTTCATTTATCGTTACAGTTGATGGTAAAGAAGTTGCTCGTGATTACGGTTTAGACACATCTTTGGATGGTGTTGGTGGTACATATGTAGTTATCGGTAAGGGCGTATCTGGTACAGTTGATGCACAAACAGGTGTTGCAACTTTGAAATTGGATACAGCTGTTATTGCTGATGGTACAGTATTGAATGCTACAGCTTCTTATGATACAGAACACGATGAAGATTTGATTCGTAAGATTCAATTCGATATTCCTAACCAACCAATCTTGGCTAAGGAACACCCATTGATGAGTTCATATTCTGTTGCTGCAGGTTTAGTCATGAACGCTCACTTAGCAATTGATACAGATGAATTGATCACAAATCAATTAGCTGGTACAATTCGTTGGGAACGTGACTTGGCATTAGTTAAAGCAGTATCTGATGCTGCAGTTGCTAATCCATCTTTGACTTTTGACTGCTCAGCTAACGGTACTAACTTGACATTGGCACAACGTTATAGTTCATATACAACAACTATTTCTTCTGCTCGTGGTATTATCCAAGAAACAGCAGGTCGTGGAACTGTTGACTTTATCATCTGTTCTGCTACTCAAGGTTTGCCAATTATCGAACAAATCGAAGGCTTTAAAGCTGCTCCAGAAGCTAAGAAACCAATTGGTCCATATTTAGCAGGTACATTGCGTGATGGTACAATCAACGTAATTGCAGTTCCTTATACAAAAACATTGGCAGCTGATCAAGTTGTCTTTGGTTTCAAGGGCTTCCAATTAGGTGATTCTGCAATCATCTTAGCTGAATGGGTTGCTTTGTATTTGACACCAACATTCCAAGCTCCAAACTTACGTAACCACAAAGGTTGCTTGAGTTTCTACGACTTATTTGTAAATAAGCCAGAATACTTGGTTAAAGGTGCTATTTCTAACTTCAACGTTGCTTAATTAAGTAATTAGTTAGAAAACCTATCAAACCCCTGTCTTCGGATGGGGGTTTCTTATTACTATTTAAAAGGTATAGTTAATGAAAGTAAATAAAAACCCCTTCTCTATAAAAAGAAGGGATTAACCTTAAAAACATCACGTATGTTAGGAGTCTAATGTTATTAAGAATGTTAGGAATATATATAGAACAGGAGGAGAGAGAGAATTGGAAAGGAAGGACCCGTTACTATATATACTCCTAGCGGAGATTATATACAAGTATTATTACAAAGGGGAACTCTGACAACATTTACTTGTATATATGGCGTTCAACAGAAATATATTACTTATTTTGCTTGAAAGGACTTTCGCAGAAACCTATATATTTCCATCTATGTTTTTGAACATATTTATATTATACGCATTCCTATATAAAAGTAAATGATTAATTTTCCAATTCTGATAAAAAAGATATCCTATACAAATCATATAGGATATTAGGTGTGTTTCGCTTGCCAATAACCTCTGTATTTGGTTAATAAGCTATGTATACTATAAAGTGGAAATATATAAATGTAAATAAAAAACCTCCCCTTATAAGGAAAGTTCTTCTTGGACAAAGCGAAGAAAAGGGAAGGTTTCAAGAGCGTAACAATGGAAAGTCTATACTTAAAATGTCGAATAAAAGTACAAACCATTAACATGATTACAAAATATATTATAGCATTAAATAAATAAAAGTAAAGCAAAAAAAAAGACTTACTTCTCTCCAGTCGGCCGAAGTAAGTGCGTATTATAATCTAAAACATTAAAACGCCGTCAAGCATTTCTATATAATCTTATAGCATATTTGTACAAATGTAAATAAGTAATTTTCCAATTCTATTTATATACTATTTAAATCATATAGTTTATCAAATAATAAAGGGGCTTGGTCTAAACTCCTTCCGGAAAGAAATATATTTATTTATCCTTTTTTCGTATTATATTTCCATTTCTGTTAATATATTTACTACTTCTTTATATTTCTTCATAGGTTACTCTTCACTATGATCAGCCAGAACAGTTACTGGATTAATTCTTATTATAGATATGTATAGATAAGAATAAAATTTGCTATATATAAATTGTCATATCCTTTATATATAGTTGAAAGATATACTTCTTTCCCCCGGATATTTGGTTTATCGCAAGCCCCCAGAAGGATCATCCGCACATTGCCGGGCGTTTTGGAGTCACTACTTCGGTGTATTACTTTTGTAAGGTCTATTGTAGGTCCAATTAATAGAACACATGATTTAATATAAAGATTATAAAAAAATTATTATAATTGGAAATTTTCTTGAATGAGGGAGAATACACACTAAATAATACTAAGGAAAGGTATGAATGGTTGATAAAAAATATCCTTAGTACTATCTAGCGTGGTGTGATAATAGATAATAACAAAAGGAAAATTTAAATGCTAGTTAAATCTATTATCTAATTATATTATATGTTGATCTGTTTAAAAAGTAAATTAAAAACTTAATTCACCTGTCACATCATCATAGATTGCTACGATAGCAGAAACCCCTTTATCTAAATATTCATGCATTACATCTTGTGCATCTTCATAAGAAGTAAAGGTACGTCCGCAATCTACGTAATTAGCACCGATAAGTACTTTATATAACATACATGTAGCCATCTTAGACTCCTTTGGTTAATATACTTTCAACGTCACTTAATTTAAATAACTTCCCGGTTTTAGCACCAGGCAAAGCCTTTACTTTACATCCTAACTCTTTTAATACTATATCATTTAAATAGTATTCAATAGCATCAGATATAAATTGCTGTTGAGATTTTGCATATCCTACTGGAAATACAAAATATCCATCGAGGTTATCTTCTTTATACGCTATATTAGGGTAACTTTTACGAAGGATATTTAAGACGATGTCTTTAATTGTAGCTCTGTTTATTTTAAACTTAGTTTGTTGTGATATAAAAGTGTCGTCTTTATAAAAGTTTGTAAAATCTTGTAAGTTATAAACATATACAGTACAACTATTCTTATAGTCTGTAGCTTCTCTTGTATATGAATACTGCTTAATAAAGCCTTTACCAGAAACATATAAATAAGCACTATAATCTTTACCTGAATTAGAAAGAACGTATCCTCTATAACCATTTGCTTTTAAAACGTGATATACAATTTCTGAAATATATATTCTAACAAAAGAAGGTTTTGGTAAGGTCCTTTTCATATGTGCAGCAACCAGACTTTTAATATCATCCGCTGTAATAGTAAGTTTATAAGCTTTGTTTGTACGATAACAGCCTCCATTCTTTGGTTTATTTATTAATATTCGAATTGATTCATAGTCTTGTTTATCTGTACCTAAAAAGTATGCTTTATCAGTACAATATCCTACTTTGTTAACTTCTTCTATAGTCATTTTATTCTTCCTTAATTTTAATATCTTTTAGTTTATTGAGGCAACCTTCCCCTAAGGTATCTTCCATATATTCCCACGTAGTATCATCTACATTCAACTCGATATTACATACATTTAAGTTGTGTTGATTTCTCATTCTAGCTCCAATAACTATACATCTTATACAAGTTAAAAAGATTAGGATAAGAAGGATTGCTTTCTTAATTGTCATTGTTATCTCCATCAAAAGGTAAAGTAATGAGTTCTAGGTCTATAAAAGGATTTGCCCAACATCTTGTATAATTCTTTTTAGTTGGTCTAATCTTAATATTACAACCTAAATTATTTTCATTTACTATATGGTTCAAATAGTATTGTAATGCTTCTTCAACAAATTTATTATAACTTTCTTTTGTACTAAAACTATAACTTTCCATTCCATAGCATTTATTTAACAGGAAGCCTTTCTTTTTGAGTATTTCGATAAGATTGTCTTTAACGGATAAGTTCACCATAGTAACATGAGCTTCTTTTTTATTCTTTTCATCTATTAAAGATTGCTGCTTCTTTGTTCTTGGTAGTTTTTCAAATTCCGATGCTAAGCCAAAATAGATAGGAAAGTCTTCAGCAAATCCCCATTTCATAGTCCAAAAGGTATGCATAGATTCACTAGAATATAAGACTATTTTATCTCTAATACCTAAAACTCCTGGTAAATCTAAGACAGTTAAATATGTAACACCTTTACTCATAGCGTAATCTTTAACTGCTGCAGTAAATTCTGGTGTTACTCTAACTTTATAAATAGAATTAGTTTTATATATATCTTCCATGCAGCATGGTCGGGATTTTACTCCACCGTGTAATATAGCATTCGAATAATTCAAATCTCTTTCTCTAATAAACATTACCATGTCTTTAGAGCAAGGTATATATAATTCTGTCATTTCATTCTCCTTTATAACTCTAATCTATCTTCTAATCCGTTTATACCATGCTTAATTGTATAATATAATTCAAATAACTGGTTCATCTGGTCCATACAACCATTCCAATGTGTAACGATATTCCTTGCACAATCGAATAATGCCATACGTTGTGGTACTACCATATCAGCCCAATGTCTATAATCTTTGAAATATCCAAACATTTTGCAGCATTCTTCTGGTGTCATGTTAATACCTTTATGTTCTTTTAACCACCTACTAAAGGTTTCACATTCACTATATTCTGCTAATACTTCTTTAACAGGATCTGTCATATTAACCTCCTAATATTCTAATATTCCTTTAATATATAATGGACCTTTATCTTTATATATATCCAAAGAATTTAATACTTTAATCATACTACGAGCTTCATCCCAAGTACTAAATTTCTTTGCTTTATCCTTATCTTCCGTAATACCATTTTCCCCTACGTAAACCCAACCGCATTTAATTATAAAGTAATCATAATACCTTGAATCATCTGGTAAGGGTTCATCTACAAAGGCTGTTTCAACTATATAGAAGTGACAGTTATCTTCATTTAATGTTTCTTCATAGTCACCATCCATATTGAAGGTACAGTTATCTCCATAAGTTTTATTTAAGATACGTGCGGCTTCAATTGCATCTGCTTCTTTACTATAAGCACATATAATGTCCCCATTATATCCTTCTGTAGGTTGGTATTGTTTAACCACATGTATCTTTTTCATTCTAAATTTCCTTTGTTTTTAATGCTACTACTGTTATAAATGCTTCATCACCAGGATCATCAGTTTCATACAATTGTACTTGTAAGTCTTCTACAATCTTACCTTTAGTATGATCACTTAACCATTCAACTACTACTTGTGGTATATCACCTAGATCATAGTCATCATGATCCCAGACTTCTATTTCATAACCTTCACCCATTTCTGCTTCTATTTGTTCACAGAATTCACATGTGCTAAAGTCATCGTGTTTTATTTTAAAACCATTTAATACTTCCCATAACGCTTTGTTTGCCATATTTTACTCCTTTAGTTTAGCATGACATCTTTTCAAATTCTTCTGCACAGATTGTTTTGCAAAGATTTGGAAAGAAGAGTTCAGCATCTAATTTCCAACCGGTTTCACAATAGTCTAAAGATTTTTGTAATTGTTCAATTTGTTTTTTACTATCTTGTTCACCAATATTTTGACCAATACCGATACCCCAAACGAATGTCACAATTCCAATAAATAAACAACCAAAAAATGTTTTCATATTTTACTCTTTTAGTGTTCAGTCATCATTTCTTCTAAACTCATCATAACACTTTCTACAGTATATTCATGAGTTTCTTCACCATTACAGAATTCTTTCATTTGTTTTTCTGCTGCTTTACGTGTGCCATATAAACTAGCCTCACTTTTATGCTTTACTAAACTTACAGTATTTTCATCATCATCTATTTCTACATAGTGAATATGACCTGTAATTTTACTTGTTGCTTTAATTACAAACAACTGTTTAAGTGCTTCTGCCATATTATACTCCTTTAATGTTCAGTCACTATTATACTTTCTACTGTAAAAGTATTTATTGCTTCACTTTCACAATATTTTTTCATTTCTCGTAATGCTACTTCATACTTTCCATATAAAGTTGCATCACTTTTATACTTTACTAAGTTTACTTGGTCATCATCTATTTCTATATATCTAGTAGTACCAGTCTTTTTATTAACTGCTTTAATGACAAACAATTCTTTAAGTGTTTTTGTCATATTATACTCCTTTATATTTACAGTTTGTATTAACTTTAAATGGTTTATTTATATCTATTTCTTCAATATCAAATACCGTTATTTTAGATATACCTATTTTAATGAAATAAATATCTTCTTTACTTAGTTTAATGCTAACTTTACTATATTTATTTTTTAATGCTAGTTTATAAGTTCTTGCATAAATGTATTTACTGGTTTTACCTATTGTTGCTTTTTCTTTAATAAAAGTCATAATAACAGGTTGTACTATTAATTTACTATTTTCTTTATCTACATCTATAATTTTATACTTAACTAAACGACAATCTGCATTTGATGGATAAACTATAATATATTTGTTTTTTATATTATTAACAATATCATCTATAAACAATACTCTATCTTTAGTAAAGCCATAAGACAAATATTCACCAATTGATACATACTCACGATCCATATTAACCTCCTATGATTATTTTAATTATACCAACTATTAACATGATTATAAAGATAAGAATAATTATACCCACTACTTTAGCTTCATCTGTTTTAGCCTTATAATCATCCATTACTGTTGGTCTCATGCTTTACTCCTTTTATATTTATCCCACAAGTTCATCATAGGTATCTGTATATACTTCTTGTTCTTGTTTAGTGACTAACCCACATTCCCTTAAGAGTTGAGGGTCACAATCTTCTTCTGGATTAAGATGTCCGCATTCGTAGGCATCTTTATAGTCAGACTTAGCCATTTCTATTACTTCTTTTTTACGCTCTTTAGAGATAGGTTCATAGTATTTAATAACTTCATTAAACACTTGCATACCTAATCCAGTTTGAGTTCCATCTAAATGTTGTCCGAAGTTTTCCCATAACCAATCAATATTAATTGGATTATTATGTTCATCTAATGGAAAGCCTTCTTTCGACATTAAATTATTATCTTCGATGTCTTCAATGACCATATCAAAGAATTCTTGGTATTCATCAAAGTCTTTTAAGTTATAAGTAGTACTCATATCTATTCTCCTTTAACTATATCTTTTCTATAGTAAATGTTCTTAATGGTGCAATCTCGGATAAATCTGCTCTGGCATTTTGTGCTTCCCCTAAGGTATCAAATATCCTTGCAGCACCTTTATCAAAGATTATTTCAAGCATATCAAAGTCACTATTATATGACATTACATAACCACCATCATCTCTTTTTATAACATACATATTAAACTTCTTTAGATTGCTGGGATTAACAATACTGATTGATCTCCGGGTTTAACTGTAGAATTTACATATTCATCATCTTCTTCTAACTTACCTACTTGTACCTCGAATAAATCCCCAATAGTATTTATTTCTGAGTCAGTTGCACATAATACTGGCAAGTCTCCATACATTAATTTTGCTCTTTCTAGCATTGTAATCAGTTCACTTAGTTTCATTTTACACTCCTTTAGTCATACATTCTTTCATAAGTACAAACTTCTTGTGTTTGTTTAAGGTCTGTTTCTTTTATATCTTGTATACGGATTATATTAGTACCTATCTTTAACCAATTGTTTTTGGCATTCATTTTAACTTTAATATGTTTCTTTAATCCTAAGTCAAACTTAAAAGTAGTATACTCACTATTTTCATAAGTATTTTCTCGATATTGTTTAACTACTGTTTCTTTAATCTGGTATACAGTAAAAGTACTATTATTTTTATCTATACCAATGATATAGTATTTAGGCAAAGTATAATATGAACTATAACGTGCGTGTGGTGGACGAACATAAATACATTTACCAACTAAATCTAAGATATTAGATATTTTAACCATATCTTCTGCACCATTGTGTTTAAAGATATATTCATTAATAGGTATCCAATGGTCTGCTCTCATCATATATCCTTTTGTTATAAATTTATATTAGCATAAAAAAAAGACCGAATACATTTAAAATATTCGGTCATTTTTATTGTCAAAATAAAATCTTACTTACGCAAGATCTTACCTGAAGTAACTCTAGATATATACTTCATGTCATACTCCTTTTATTCTGAATACGACATGATTATATACTATCTAAAACAAATAGTAAAACAATATTTTTACTTTTTATCACCTACAATCATCTTTAAATCGCCTATATTACAGAATGAATCACTCCATTTACATGCATGACTACTAGTATATAATGGCATGACAATTTCACATTTTATTTCTTTTAAGATTGTATTGTTTAAGTAGTAAGTAATAGCATCATGAACTAATCTATTCCATCCTGCTTTATTCTTAAAGTATACTGTTTCACCATCTTTATATAATTCTACGTTATACTTATTATCATTCAGTATCTTCAAGAAATTATCTTTTAATACTAAATTATTCAAAGATTTCATTCTTGCGCGATTTGCTAAATGATCTAGCATATCTTGTTCTTTCTTAGTTGCAGGTAATTTAACAAAGTCTTTATAGTGAAAGATATGTAAAACACCAGTTGATTGTCTTTTTTTACTAGATGGAATTGTATCATCATAATAGATATTATATACACCTTTATCATTAATAAAGTCATACTTCCATTCGTTATTTGGTATAAATACTCTACCTGCTGGTAATAACTTTTTCTTTTGCAAGTAATCTACTATATCACTAACACTAATAACATGACTATATTTTTTTGCCAAATCTTTTACATCTTTACTATCTATTTCTACTTCATTACATTCATCTGCTTTATAAGAACCATATATATCTGATACACGAGTCTTTTTTGCTGTAAAAACTCCTTTAGTAAGATCAGCATAATCTATATGATCTATATAGCCTTTCATATTAATACGAGTAATTTTCATTTTATACTCCTTTAATTATGTCCGTAATACTTATTTAACGAATAATGATACAAACAATATGCTTTTTCATCTTGAGTATTCATAAGCAATCCTTCCATCTTACTTAATGCAATACAAGTAGAGGTTAGGACGTTTCTATGATTACTTCTAAATTCTTTCATATCAAAATATGAACGCAAGATATATCTTTGAAACACTCTTGTTAATATCATTTCCATACCAAATCCAAAGTCTTCATAATCCCATTGATGCATTCTTATATAACGCATCATGCTATTATGATCATCTGGAAAGGATTCTTTTAAGTTCCACTGTGGTAAGAGTTCTTTTACTGCTTTAGCATTTTCTCTTCCTTCGGTAGATTCTAATTTCTTTAATATCTGCTTGTTAGTCATCTGGTTCTCCTTCAATTAACGAAGGGGTTATTTTTACATAACCCCTTGTCTTACTTAGTCTTTCCAATTTTCTACTGAAAACGGATACACTTCACCCTTGATCTTGGATGGTTTCTTAAAGTCTTTATGATCGATACACAAGAATACACAAGGACAAATACTTGTTGTTTCGTCATCACCATCTAGAGGATCAATGAAGTCACTTAAGATTATCAATAGATCAATTTTATCTTTACCTTTATAATGATCTCTGACAAACTTAAAGTTCTTTCTCATATCATTACCACCATCAGATATTGGATTGAATTTCTCCAAATCCTTTTTATTCTGGTTAGTGATTTTGATAAGTGACTCTTCATATACTTTACTACCGCAAGCCCACAAATCAACTTCGAAGGACTTGAATTGCTGTAAGATAGTAAAGACATGATCCATCATTGCATTGATTTCTTTATCACTAATAGATCCAGAAGTATCAATTGCAACACCTACGTGCAGACTTGGTGTAGTACCAGCACTTGGTAAGATCAAATTATTCGCAATACCTGCTCTACTTGGTTTGTTCCAAGTATAATTTGATTTGATATAAGATCTAATGTATTTAGTTAATGCTTTTCTCCAATTGAATGGTACTGGTTTATATACTCTATTAACCATACGATCAATCGCAGATTCACCTAATCCATTACCCTTACTACCAAATACTTCTGACATTTTAGATAACATTTCATTCTTAGCATCTTCACTTTCTATTGGCATGTGCATATCTAATGCTGTTCCACCAATACCTTTTACTGCTAAGGATTTACCGTTATCACTTTCGTCATCATCATCACCATCGCCTGGTATTACCATTGGATTCTGAGGTTTTAACAGCATACCATTATTTTCACGCTTTTCTTTTTCGATTAATTTAGCGTAAATTTCTTCTGCTGTCATATCTTTATATTCATCTTTATAGCAACCAACTGCTGGCATATTACCAACAGGATGTCTTTTCTTATCACCAAATTCAGGATCTGTAGTTTCATTATTCCACAACAAACTATTGATTTCATAATCTGTTGCTTGATTCCAGATCTCAAATTTACGTAAGACTTCATCATTAGCTGCTATATCTGCAACATAAAGTTTTACATTCTTCATACGCTCATGTGTTAACCCAAGTAAATGCAATAATTCATGACATAACAAGAACTGCATTTCTTTCTGTGTAATGGTTCTGTTAACCATTTTACCTTCGAATTCGACCATTGGATCTAAGTTCCAACGTTCTACTTCATCAGCATTAATAGTAATACTAGTTCCATTTGTATAGGCTATTGCTCTTTTAGTACCTTCATGAGTCACTCGATAACCAATGCGTGTAATTAAATTCGTATAGATTGGAAAGTCTAGACTTAAATTAATCATAGCATTTTCTACGATCTTATTAACATCTATAGTAGCCATCTTATTCTCCTTTGATTACTCGTTCATATTCTTCTTTATCGATACGAATACCTTGGTCTAAGACTTCTGATATTTCTTCATCTGTCTTACCGGCTTTCTTCAATTTATCGATTACTTCTTGCATCTTAGCCTGACCAAATTCTTGCAATCGTTTTTCTTCTTCTTCCTTCTTACGTTGAATTTCGGCATCAATTTCATCAGGATCTAAGAAAACACATTCATCTATATGATAATTGCCTTCTTGTTTGATCTGCTCTAAGATACTTTTACATTCATCGATACTATCAAACTTAGTTGCTGCATGATGACTGTAAATTGGTTCAACTACAGTCACAATGTCTAAGCCTTGAATTACTCGATCGATCTCTAAGAAATGATCTGGTTTAACTTCTTTAATTATGTATGACATAACTAACTCCTTGATTTTACTAGGGAAATCTTAATGACTTCCCTAGATTATTTACTTAGGCTTTTACTGCTGTTGCTGCAAGACCCAACAAATCACCAGCATCTGCCAAAGGATTGAAGACTTTTAATGCACCTTTCAATCGTTTGCATCTGACTAAAGTTGTCGTATTAATAACTTTATATGCGTCAGACTTTAATTGTCTTGTTGCATTAATAAAGTTTAATACATAATCACGACAAGTTTTATCATCTGATTGATTGATGATAGCATTAACACAAGCCATTTGTGTTGCCCAGAATTGATCACCTGATTCATCACGGAATGGTTTACCATCTTTCAAGATTTCCATACAATCTTGATATTTGTTTTTATCTTTAATGAATGTAAACAATCTGTTAGCAACACCCAAACCTAAACGACCAGTTGCATAGTATTTCTTTTCATCGATACTAAAGCCACCTGTATCTTTAGTTCCTTCTGGTAAGTTCAACAATTTTTCTACAACTTCCCAAGAACGAGGAGTGACAACAATATCTGTATACATTGTTTCTGCTAAACTACTACCAACTTTGGCTTCCATACCTTGACGATCAAACAACAATGATTGGTCTTGTGTCTTCAAGAATGTCATGACGTCTAAGTTTCCACCATTATTCATACGATAGTTTAACCAAGAATCAAAGTCTACTTTAATATTGAAGTGACTGAAACGATTACTCAAAGGAATACTAAACTCTGTCACTGTTCCATTAAACGCAGATGGATTCGAAGCACCTATAATGATATAACCTTTAGGTACTTTATAATCACCTAATGCACGATCTTGTACCAACTGGAATGCAGCATTAAGAATTGCTGCTTGACCTTGGTTCATTTCGTCTAAGAAGATTGTTCCACCTGAAAACTCACCATCATCTTTTGGCCAGATACTTGGAATAGCCCAGACAGTGACTGTTTCACCTTTCTCATTTTTACTTGGAATAGGCACACCCATCATATCTACAGGTTCTTTCATGGACAAACGAATGTCACATACTTGTGGATTCCAAGGTTTAACTTTTTCACCCGCAGCAATACGAGCATTATATTCTTCAACCTTTTCTTGATTCCACTGTAAGACACCTTGGGATTTACCAACACCTGGACCTGCCCAAATCATAACAGAGTCTTTAAGTGCTAACGCGATATCAAACATACGCTTGATACCTGGAATGTGTTTACCATTTTCTTGTTCTAAAGTGTCAATGGTAAATTCGGGCATTAACATTTTGCCCTTCATGTTTTCGGAAATAGACATTTTTTACTCCTTGTGTTATTGTCTATTAATATTATAAAGCATATATACTACCACTGAAATTAAATTTTTTCGGTCGTAAGTATATATGCTTCGGTTCTTGTTTCATCAAAGATCTTATAATACAATCTCATCTGGATACATTGCATCGTATATATCTTTATAACTATAGTTATATAACTTAACAAGTGATCCATGTTCATGTAATGATCCATGATTAGTCTTACTTATAGTCTTACGAATACAAGCATTTGCTATCTTACCCAACTTACGAATCTCTGGACTATATCTGAAACGATTTGCTACAGATTCAGTACCATCTAATTCGCTTTCTGGTTTCTTAGCCGTTGCAATCATATTACCCAACGCAGGATAATTAGCCAAATAATCACCCAAGTGTCTTAAATAATGATGATCTACTGCAACCATACGATATAAGAAATCATTGAATCGTGATAAGTTAGTCATATTATGATAACGATCATATAAGACTCTACTCTTAACGGCAGAACTCCAACCTTTGATATTATCTTCGTCAGAGTCACCAAAGAATAACTCATCAAACAATTCCGATTCTTCGCAATCACTTAAGCCATCAACCAATCGTTTCGGATGATCAATAGCCCATGCTTTAGCATTATCGTATCCTATGATATCTATTATACCTTGATCCAGTGTATCTTTCTTTATCAAGTTTATATCTAATTTACTATAATCACTTACAGTAAACAAATAATCCTTTAAATAAAGACTAGATGATTGTTGCAATTCTTTCTGTAAAAACAATTGCTTTTTCTGTTCAAGGGTTCTTCCATATCGCCAAAGGTCGTCAAGATAACCTATATCGGATCTACAAATACCGGGCATTACAAGTGTATCATAATCCTTATCCGAAATGATTTCCGGATGAGTCTTATTAATTAATTGTAATATTTTACAGTATCTATTGATAATTCCTTCACTTATGTTGCAACCCGAACCACGGATTTCATCATACATGAAAGGATGCGAAGTCTCAGATACAATATTACCTGAGACTTCTTCCATTAGGTCTGCTTTGTAATAGTCTGGTGTTGATTCATCAAACCATTCATTACAATGATTTTTGACCCACTTTTGAGCGACAGGTGTAAGTTTATCATACCATTCTTTAAGGGTTAACATAATTACACCTCTTGCTTTACGAGTTATTTAACAATACGTGATAACAAACCAGATGGCTTGACACGCATATTTCTAATGATCAAAGAACTTACTTCTTTGTATTCGGTATACTGTTCGACATCAATTTCTGGATGTTCTAACAACATCTTTTTATAGTCGACAGTGCCTCGAATTGAAGTGTTTTTGATGACTGCACCAATGCCTTCAGCAACATAAGAACCAGATGACAAATCATCTACTCTTAACTCTTGCTTCAATGCATCGAGTTTCAGTTTTGCTTCTTTGACTGCTGTATCAGCATCAACCAAACGGCTAATGTCTTCATCTGACAGTCCTAATGTGGCTCTAACACCACGGTTTGTTTTTGTCTTTGACATAATTGACCTCCTTTAGTTAGTATTATGTAGTTAGACAAAGAACAGTTTAACATCATGTTCAGGATGTTTGCTTCTAACTAGAAAACAAAACCAAGTTATCAGGATGAGTAATAACTTGGTCATATTTTCTACTACAATTATAATAGAAAAAGACTACCACTAAAATAGATAAAAAGTGGTAGTCCTTCTATTATCTTTACACTTTAGCACACTTTAACTTAGTATACTTACATGCATGTTCTATCTGGGTATCTGTTAATCCAGTCATACGTTTAACGTAAGTAATACTAGGTAAAATGCTTTCATAGACAAAACACTGCTTAAATCTACGAATATCTACTTCGGTTAACCCACCTGGAATAGATTTTTCAGCTCTTTTATCTGGAATTCCAAGCTCTTTGGCCTGTTTTAATCTAGCCCTACAGAGTCTTGAAGCAAGGTTATTCTTTAATCGTTTTAGTTCAGCAGTAGAATCATCTAATGCTTTCCCTTTACGACCATGTTGCCTATCTAATTTAAGATTAGACAACTGAATTTGTACTTGTTCTATAGTTGCCTTCATCCCAGTTCTCCTTCGTTATTATACCAACTCTTGACCATCAGTATGTTTAACTATATCCCAGTTTTCGTCGATATAATATACACCGTTATCATAGTTATGGCAATCTAATGTTTTAACTACACCAATTCCCATACCTGTTTCATACGCATGTGATTGCGCTATTTCATAGGGGGAATTTAATGCTTCACTAGTTAAGACATCACCAATGATTTGACATGCTCTGGCCCAACCATAAGCAGGGTCTGACATTACGTTACGAGGTCCTTTGGATTTAACTTCATTCAGTAAGTATTTAACAGTGTCAATATCACCATGACTATGTAAGTAAATACCAATCTTTTGATTAGCATTTGTTCTATCTGTATCTTTAGATACGATTACACATCTGCATCCCATTTTACGCTCCTTTTATTTGTTGTTTAAGTATTCTGTAATTGCATTTGCTAATGATTCAATATTCCAAGAAGGATTATTGGCTTCACTTTCACCATAGTGTTTTGCAACCCATTGTTTAATGAAGTCATGTAAATCACCGTTATTTGGATTATAGTTGATTATTATATATTCCAAATCACTACCGTCTTGGAAGCGTTCAACCATATTACTTGCTTCTATATATGAATTAAATTGTTTTGCCAATTTAACATCATCTTCATAGAAAGAAAACGATTTATTTTCTAGGTCATCTGGATGTGGTGCAAAGTATCCATAGAATTTACCATCATAATCGTATGCTTTAATTATGTAAGCCATTTATTACTCCTTTATTTAAGTAATTTTGCAGCGGCTTGGTATTCCTCATCGCTACGCTTTCCATCAAAAGACCAGTAAGACCCTTCTCCGTTTATAGACAGTAATTGGTATTTTTCTGCTAAGATAAGTATACACTTGACTGCTATATCGTAATTGCATCTTGCTGTCTTACAAAAGTTATGGTCACCACTTGTATCAAATACAAATGATTCATAACAATCTTCACCGTATCCATTTAAGGATAAGATAAAGTAATCTGGATTTGCTTTCATTGCTTTATCAACGATTTGTTTACCGTTTTTATACAATTTTTCTCCAGAACCATCAGCCAATTGTATTCCTTGGCTAATAATCTTATCTAAAGAATTCTCAACTTCTGTCAAAAATTCTTGTGGCAATTCATTTTTTGGTATTCTTTTTGTTCGCCAATAATTTGTGTACCCGATTTTAACCTCCTTTGGTTTATTTATATTATAACATAAAGATTTAACCACAAAAATTAAAAAATCCTGGTTGTTATAACCAGGACTTTACATTCATCCTTTAGAGGAAACTCTTACATTTCTTTCTTTTTCAATCGCATTTGACGCTTCTTTTCATGCCGCCTTTCTGCAATATCTGGATTCTTTGGGGCTTGCTTTATATTATATGTTTTATGTTTTTTAGTTCCCGAACACATACTTCTTAAGATAGACATATCACTATGTCCTGATTTGACTGTTCCAACCATTCCTTTTGAAGTATAAGGTGTTCTAGATTTTACTGCCATTTATTACTCCTTCTTTACTTTCTAAAACTTATATATAGAACAAGATATATTCCAACCTTGTTCTATATTATTCATTTACTATATGATTCTTACAGTTTTTCAATTGTTTCAAGCAATTCACGTGCTTCTTTATAGCAATCTTTCTGTAAGTATGCATTGACATGTTGTTTCAAGATAGATTTTGCTAATGAAGTATCTACAGTATTAACGACTGGTTTACTTTCTGGCAATTTCATCTTTGTTTGGACATATCCAGTGCCTTTTTTCAAGTTTCTTGAATGTGCAGGGTCAATTGCTCTATACACTTCACCATCTGCTGCTTTATATTTGCCGTCACGACGTAATATATTGCACAATTTATAACGATTTTCATTCAAGTATAGTGCTGCTGCTTTAATAGAAGGAAAGATTTTAGAATCACTTTCAACTCTAACACCTTTCTTTGTCAATTTAGGCATTACGCTTTTCTTATCTGCAACAGACTTTTCAGATGTAATACCTAATTTATCAGCCATTTCATTAGACAATACTGCTGTAAATGGATTATTGACTAATTTGATATTCATACCGTGCCAAACACCAGTATGATTTACTGTCCAAGTGATATTACCCGGACTTGTTTTTAATGCTAACGCTGCTGCATAAATAGAAGGATATACTTTTCCATCTACGCTAACAGGTTTTGGTGCTTGTTTACCACCTTTTGACATCTTTTTACCTCTTAGTTTTATATGAATGTAATTATACTATACAACATTTTTTCATCGTTGTAAAGCGTTTTTTTAGAAGTATCGTACTTCTACCTTTTCGAAGTCTACATTATATTTCTCTAATGCATTCTTGCGAAAATCTTTGCATGCGGTATCATCTATTCCATCTATGAACCAACATGAATCTACTACATTATCAGGGTCATCATCATCCAAACTGTTGTCTACAATCATGTATTCATAGACTTCACCGTTATATAATGATGTTAACAAACGAGATAATTTGTCAACATTTTTACTATTCCAAGGTTGATTTTCATCATTTGGAACAGCAACGAAGCCTGAATTTCTACCATCCCATCTAGCATCTGGACAACCTGATTGAGATATATCACTATCTACTATATGGAATGCAACGCTTGAATGTTCATATACACCTAATACGAATACCTTATAAGTATCCTTACCATATTGTTCATCTAATTTCGTTTGCAGAATTTGTTTAGCAACACTCATTGTATTACCATTCAATTCTTCTTCATCAACATCCCATGTTTGGAATGCATCAAATGTTCCGCATTCGAATGGATAGATTAAAACACCATTTTGTTTAACTTCAGTTAAGAATATATCTTGACACATGATATTATCACAAGATACTTCCCCTTTATAACGAGGTATTTCTCTAATGATTGTCATTTCGACATTACCATTATCTAAGATTTTACGGTTTACTGTAGTCATTTTACGCTCCTTATATTGTTGTATGTAAAAAACCAGGTTTAACCTTTACAATCCAGTGACTTTCAGGGTCATTTGTATTATCAACCACTAAATCACTGTTTTCTTTGGTCAAATTGTGCTCCTTACAAACTTCCAATAACTTCCACCATCCATAACCTTCATAGGTACGCTGCTTCAAAGACATCTTAACCTCCTTAAGTTATTGTTTTTGCGGTATTTTTATTTTAGAAAGAGTGCCGCTCGCTGCAATTGCTTATGAACGGCGCTCTTAACTATAACACTTATGCCAAAGTATAAGTGCCGCTTTCTTTACCCGCTTTCAATACTGGGGCTTTGTTTTTCTTATTACGGTCAGACAAAGTCCATACACGGTCAGCAAATAGTTTAGCATCCAGTGACGTTTTCTTAGCGGCGTTATACATTTCACGAATTTGAGATACGTGCAATTCTTTAACACCGTTTTCTTTAGCGACGTTAAAGCATTCTAAGATGCCTTTTGTCAGTTCACTAGCGGCGCCCCGGCTGCCCCCCTTCTTAACAACGGCGCTCTTGTATGCTAAGAGTGCCGCTTCTTTGTTAAACAATACAGGTTCATTTGTTAAGCGTGCCGCTTTTACTTGTTTTTTAGTCATTTTTCATCCTTTTAGTTTTGACTAGTTAGACTTATATGTTTTATAATGTTTACCCATATAAAAAAGAGTCCACATCCTAAAATATAGACTCTTATTATAAGGTAAAACCACAAAAACATGATTATCTATACACTATATATAATGTATAGTTTATTGTGTAATAGTATACATACGCAATAGATTATACATCAAATATAAAATGTAGATTCAACATATTGAATTTTTATTTTATACATATAAATTATAACACAGATTTTAACCAAGTATACAGTTAAAAAACGGTCAAATTTTTATGTATAACCACAACTTATTATGATTTGTGGTCTATTTTTTATAACCACAATCATCCAATTTTCGTGGTCGTTTTTGTTCATAACCACAAACACATTTATTTTCAACCACAAAATTTAGATTCAACAGATTGAATTTTCATTTTGTTTATTATATTATGAAACAAATTTTTAACCAATTGAATATAAAAAAAGTGGTCAAGCGAGAATACCAACCAACAAATTACCAGAAAGTGGTCCCGACCATAGACCCCCCGGCTAGGGAGCCCTTACGTGTAAGACAAAAACTGACCCAATCATTCCCAGTAAGTCCCGACTTGACAGATTCGGGCCCAATCTATACAAGTATATAGACAAAAAAAGGCCCAAAACGAAGGGGAGGGGCCCGGGGATACCCCCCCTACCAGGCCCTTACGCGTAGGGGTAAAACAGACACAGGCCCGTCCAGTAGGTATGGGTATGCGTTAGAATTATGGTATATGCTAATGTAGGGGGTTAGGATAGGTGCTAGGACATACATTAAAGTATACGTTAGAGTAGGGGTTAGGATATATGTTAGGATAGAAGTTAAGACAAGGGTAGTAAGTATGTGTTAAAGATATAGGTATAAGTAGAAGTTAGGATAGGGTTAGGATATAGGCACGTAGGTACAGGTAGAAGCAGGTAGGTACGGGTAGTCGTAGTTATGGTCATGTGATATGGTTTTTGAGTCAGGTATGATATTTTCTTTCTCTATAGAGATGGGGGATATTAGGTTAGACTCATATTTCAATGACTCTGTTGGGATGTTATTCTCTATAGAGAAGAGGTGGATATGTTAGAGTCATATATGTTATATCACATTGTATGTTTATTTTTATTTACTTTATTATATATATATGGTAATATAACAGTAAAAGATTTTGGAAATTGTTAGCGGGGTAGATATGGAAAGAAAAGTTATTGATAAAGTATTTAATAAATTTATTAAGCGGTTAAGTAACATTGTAGCTGGGTATGAAGAATATTTCCCTGTATCTGGTATTACTTTGACTGGTGGGTATACGTTTAAAATTGGGCAAGATTTATCTATTCCTTTACGGTATATAGATATACAGGAAAAGAATGGTATAATTTATATTTTAATGAATAATTATGATTATAATTTAAATTATTTATTAAAGGAATTATGGAATAACGAAGAAGTAATTGGTCGTTTATTAGAGTGTATTGGAAAAGTTATTGATAATAAAGAAGGATCTTATGGTATAGGTAAAGCTGAAGATATTATTATTTTATATAGTAAGGGTTATACTATAGATGAAATATACCATAGATTTAAAGGTGCTATTAAATTAAGTTTTATTAAAGAAATAGTAGTAGATTACACTAAAAATTTAATAGATAAGTATGAGGATATTATAGTACAATCATATACAGATGATCCTTGTTTAGAAGATTTTGTAAGAGCTGAGAAGTTAGGGTTAAGTTTAGCAGATCTTGAAAGAATAAAAAGGAAATTAAAGATTCGTTCTAAAGATTTTCTTATACCAGCTATATTAGAGTATATTGATAAAAATGATTGTATTTATTTAAATGATATATTACAAAAGTTTAATGGGGTAGCTAAAGCTACAATAAGTAAGTTATTAGAAGACTTAGTAAATCAAGATAAACTAGAAAAGATAGAAGTTTATAAAAAAAGATAGTATAGTTCTATATTAAGTATTTAAAAAATAAAGGAAATATGGTATGAGAAAGCAATATGTTATAACAGATCCTTGTTATATTTTACCGGAAGAGGTATGGGATGCTTGTTTAAATAGATGTGAAGTATATTCTAAAGATCCTATTTGGTCTGCTATGTTTGATCATGAAGTAGAGGTAGCATTAAAAGATTTTGTTCAGGGTCAAGCGTTTGTATGTACTACAGGGTTTGGTGATTGGAATAATACATTATATGGACCAAATGTTGATGGTACTGGAGCATTTTTTGCAGATGCTGGGATGGTTTGTGTATGTGAATATATAGGTAAAGTATCTGGAGCATTGGGTAATTTAGTTAGTAAAGGTGGAGCCGCTATATTTGAAGCAGATGGACCTATTGATGTAGAATTTGATGAATCAGATTCAGATTGGACTGTTGTTTATATTACTGATAAAGAAGGTAATGAATGGCATACTCATATTCCAGATGATGATGAAGAGGAAGATGAAGAAGATTCCGAAGAAGAAAATGATGCTTCAGAAGATGGAAATTGGTAAATAAGAAACCCCTGATTATTAGGGGTTTTCTTTTACCATGATTTAGCTTGGTTAGTTTCATATGCTTCAGTTAATTTTTGTTCAATTTCGTATAAATTTCCTGTTATACTTCTTAGTTTGGTTTTTTGCATATACTTTAAAATGCATTGTGGATAATAATCCATATTTTCTTTTATTATTATACGGTAGACATTAGTTTGATCATTTATTAAAATTTTTTCTACCCAATCCATATTTTTAGGTGGATTTTCTTCTATTTCTCTAATTACACCATGTATTAATTCGGGGGCTAGTTTATTTGCTTGTATTTTACTATATACAGTCATATAATTTCTCCTTATATATAAACATTATACAATAAAAAAATATTGAATGTAAATATAAAAATTATTTACTGTATATATAATATAGTTTTTACTTTTTATGTGAAGATATAGCTGATAGGAATAGTATAGCACCAGCAATAATAAGTAGCCATTTAAAGATGAAGTAGGCAAATTTGGCTAAGTAGTAAATAGCTTTAGCAAAAGTGATAAAGAACATACAGATAGACCACCAAGTAAATTTACCAAGAGTATTTTCTGCCATTGCATCAAAAAAAGCTGTAATCCATGGTGATTTATAGTTCTTTTTGGATAGTAATGATTTTTTAAATAATTTAGCTATACGATTAGATAATACACCTAAAGTCATTGAAGTACAAAAGATAGTATTACCTAAGAGTACAAATATATTACGATTCCATATAGCAGATACAGCTGTTTCGAATTTATATTTATCAAACTCTTCTAATATATTAACAATAGGTTCATCTGATAGATCTTTTTCTTTTGAATAACGATAAACAAATTCTTTAAATTCATCATAGGAAGAATCTGAATATGTTTCTTCTGATGAATTGGTATTAAGGTTATAATCATACTGTTTACGTTTAGCTGGATCAATTAAAGTTTGATATGCTATATTAATTTCTTTAAACTTTTCAGTTGTTTTAGGATTAATATCTGGATGATATTTTTTGCATAAATCATGATATGCCCTTTTGATTTCCTCAGAAGTAGCAGTATTTGATATTCCTAAAGTTTCATAGTATGTTTTATTACTCATACTATGTATTATATATAGTTTTTAAATAATGTAAAGCAGTAATTTATTTTTCTTGTAGAAGCAATAAAACACTATATTCAACTATATCATTGTTTAAATTAGTTGTAGAATATTGCATATCTACTAAATTATATTGTTCAGCTGCATTTGAAATAGCCCATTCTAACTCATCTGGTTTAGTAGATTTAAGAATTTTAACAAAAAGATTATCATATTCTCTAAATTTCATTAGTTTTCTCCTTATTTATAATCAATTAATATGAAAATAAAAGCGATAAAAGCCTTTCATTGTTAATCCTCATATAATTGAATAATACAATTATCTATATCCCAATGTGATTTTTTACTTATTTCTTTACTAAATAATATCCTACCCAGTCTATTTAAATCTTTTACAGTATTAGTATGAAAAGTAATATTTCCTGAACCTACCCAATCCCAATGCCAATCACAAAAAGAACATCTACCAATCCAAGGTTCTGTTTCCCATAGTTCAAAAAGGGGTTCATGATTTATACCGCATGGACTTACTGTAATATATTTAGGAATATAAATATCATCGCAATGTTTTAATAAGAAATCTGCAAAGATTTTATCATAACGTTTAATTATTGCCATTTTTCTTTATACTCTTAACTACATCTTTTAAACTTTTTACATGTTCTTTCCAAGATTTTTCTATATCATCGAATGCGTATATACCTTTATTAAAGCAATGTTCTTGAATTACGCTTCTAAAATCATTATAATTGCTTCCGTTTATACCCCATTCATCCATCAACTCTAATAAATGAGGTTTACCATACATTTCAATACAACTAGATATATCTACAGGAATCTTATCTACATCTTCAAATATCTGTTTAGCTGCTTCTACTTTTTTTTCATCTATTTCAGGATTCATCACATCTTTTTCAAATTCATCAAATGCTTCATCATCTAATTCTGTGACTTGATCTGGTTGCCAATATCCTACATCATCATCTTCTTCACTAGGAGTAGTCAACCAATCATATGTTTCTTTATCCATAGTAAGTGTTGTTGTAATTTTGTCATCTGCTTTTATTTCCCATTCTGTTTTTAATGGATGAGAAGTAGCATTTACTGGTCCTGATAATTTTGAATCAATTATATTATGGTTGTCAAGTTTCCAATTTGGATCATATAACCCATTATTTTCAATTTCATCTTTACTTGGAAAAGAATTATCATTTAATTCATATATTAAAGCAGAATCAGCATTAAATGGAACACCAACAACATCACCCCTATAAGCAATACTTAAACCATCATTATTAGGATATAAACCTACCATAATACCATCTTTCAAACCATCTATTTTAAAACAAATAAATTTTTCTTGGTTATTAGCATTAGTAATTATAATTTCTTTTTTCATTTTGAATTTACCTTTTTTAATTCTGCTAAAATTTCATCTCTAGTCGAATTGAATTGTTTATAATAAAATCTCCATGCTTCCACTGAATCTGGAAATTCTGTTTTTTTCCATTCGTTACCAACTTGATAATTTACATACCAATTTGATGTATTAGGATCTTTATTTGGTAATCTAACTTTACTACCTGCGTTTAAAAAAGCTGTATGTTCTATCATTTTATTACCTTTTACCTACATTTTTTACTTTTACTTTACCACAATGTCTACATGTGTTTGTATAAATCCAACTTGTATAACGATATGTACCATCGGAATAATAATGATCTACTTTGTGTATTCGTGTCTGATAACTATGCGAACATCCAACAGTAGCTAAAAAAACTAATGTTGCTACCATACCTGCTATAAAACATGCTACATAAATAATATATATCATTGCTTATCCTTTTTGTGTTCTTGGATACCATTCCCAGCCTGTTAATTTTCTTATTTGTTTTAATTCTTTAGTAACTTTTTTTGCCCAACCTAATTCACCTCTATGCCATTCTATTAATGAAGTAAGAGTATTTGTTGGATTCATCTTTTCTATAAATGTAAGATAGAAATAAAATTGAATCATACAATTTTCAAATTCTTCATCGTCTGCACAACAAGGATAAAAATCATTTGCATTCATAGATGCCCAAAATATATCATCTAATAATTCAGATACTGCAGGATGTATATCTGGTAAAAATTGTTTTATATGCGTTCCCATTACAAATGTAGTATTATCAAATGAATAACCACAGTGAGGACAAGTATTCATATAACTATCACCCCAATATTTTAAAGAGGCTGGAATAAAATATTTACCATTTACTTTATTAAGTACAGCTTTATGACATTCTGGACATAATAAATCTATTTCTTGTAAACTATATTTAATTTTTGATATTTTATTTTTCATATTTTTCAAACACCGTATTTATTGTATGATTAACTTTTATTAGAGTAGCACATTTAGACATATATTTTACTGAAGTAGCTCCTATATATGTACAAGTAGAAGCTACTCCTCCTTTGATATCTTGTAAAATAGCATCTAAAGATCCTGTATAAGGAATTAATACTTCTCTACCTTCACTTGCTTTATAATTTTGCATACCTCCAGCAAATTTATTGTTGGCTAATACCGAACTCATTCCATAATATAATTTATATTTTTTATAATCATATATTGGATCTAAGGGTATTTGTTTATTGTTAATTTCTTCATAGCTATACTTATTTGATCTAATACATTCTGTAATTACTTCACCTTCTGCTTCATCAGTACCCGCAAACATACCACCAATCATAACAAAATCAGCATTTAAACAGAAAGCTTTAGAAATACTACCTACTTCTGTAATTCCTCCATCTGCACAAATCATACCACCTACTGCATGTACTACATCTGCACATTCAAGAATATTAGAAACCATAGGTACTCCACATCCTGTTTGTGATCTAGTTTTACATACGCTACCTGGACCAATACCAATTTTTAAAATATCAGCATATTCAAGTAATTTATGACAAATATCACTAGATGCAATATTACCGCACATAATAACCGCATCTAAATAATTTTCTCGGATTTGTTTTAATATTCTATAAGCTTCTGGGATATAAAAGTTAGGTGCATCTATACAAATATTTTCTTTTAGCCATACACCAGAATCTTCAATTTCTCTAAGTTTGCTAAATTCTTCTGGCCAATGCCTAATACCAATAGTTATAAATAAATTACTATAATCAATTTTTTCATCTTGACATTCATGCATAAATGCAACTATTTCTTCTGCCGTATAAAATTTATGAAGAGTAGCAAACATACCTGCTTTTAATAATTTTTTAGCTGTAGCAAAATTACCTACTGTTGCCATATTTGCATTAAATATACCTAATCCTTTACGAATTTGACCCCGTTTAAAAGTATATTCTCGGTTTAATTTAACATCTTTACGAGAACTACAATTATTACCAAGCTTAGGTTTTATAAGAATATCTGAATAGTCTAGATACATTTCAGCTAATAGTTGAGTCATAATTTACTTCCTTTTTTAATTATTATAGCAAAAATATTGGTAATGTAAACACTTAAAATAGTTAGTAGAATCGAAATTTTCCATTTTAAAATGACTGTTAAAATTAGGTCATTTTGGTAGTTCTATATTAATATAAATCGCAAAAGGAATATAAAATGATGGAATTATTTGAATTTTATATTGCAGGAAGTATGGCTATTATTGGTATTATTGAATGGTTGAAACAGCTAAATATTAAAAATTTTCATAAGTTAGCACCATATGTTTCTTTAATTTTATCTGTAATGGCTGGTATATTTGCTGCTAAATCTTTTGGACATATGGATGTCTGGAATATATTTTGTTGTTGTGGCGGATTATTAGCAACTGTACAATTAGGTTATCAAGCAGTTGTAGAGTCTATTTGTACAGCTATTAATAACTATATTAACGGTAAAAAAGAAAAGGATGAATAATGAATGAATTGTTGATCGGATTAACATGCTGTTTAGGTATGGCAGGAATGTTATATGGCTATTTAAAATGGTATAGTAAAAAATATAACAAAGGTAAAGATGCTTCTAGTTTATCTTCTACTTTTTATAAAACTGGTTGGAAATTTAGAGCATTGTTAGTAGCTATGCCTATCTTATTAATATATCCAATTTTATTAGCTGATGGTATGTATACATCAGGTGGTTGGATGTATTATGCACCTTATCCTTTACTTGCTTGGAGTAAGTTTGCATTTGCTATTTGTATGGGTGGTATTATTGGTGTAGCATTATGTGCAGATTATTTAAAAACAGAATTAAAACCTCATATTGCGTCAGCTGCTTGGGTAGCTGCAGGTGGTGCAATGATTGGTTGCTGCTTGCGTAAAGAATGGTATATTGGATTAGCGGTCTGGTTGGGCTGGTTAGTATATTATTTAATTAAAAACCATAAAAATAATAAAGCCGGTAATCCAAATGCATGGGGTTTGTATATTGAAGAAGTAGCATTTTATAGTGTTCCTACTTGTTTAATAATCTATATCTTAATGAATTACTTTTTTCTACTTTAGCGTTTTTACTATTTACATCTGAATAAAGATCTGCAATAATAAAAGAATAAAGGAGTTTCTTTTATGGTAAGGTCTTTACTCTTGTAGTTTTAATAAAAAGAAACTACAAAGGTAGAGATTAAATTTGAGATAATTTAGTCTTATTAGTTTAATATTAACAAAGGTTAAGATATGACAAAAATGCATAAAAAAGCTAAATTCTGGATGGGTTTATTTGGAATTGGTATATTATGTATAGGTTCATATTTGTTTGGTACATATACAAATAGTAATATTAGTATGACAAATGACCAACAAATTGTGAAATTAAATAAAAATTATGAAAAATTAGTTGTAGAAAATCAAAAGAATCAAGAACTTGTAAAAGCAACAACAGAGGAGATTAAAAGATTAACTCAAGAATTAAAGAATTATAAAGCAAATGAAAAGTTGCAAAATAAGTTTACTGAAAAATCGAATGAGATAGCTTTAGAAGTAGTATCTGATCATATTAAAGCAAATGAATCATTTTCTGCTATGGCATATTGTGATTCAGATGGTAGATATCGAAATGGATATGGAACCCTTGCCGTTTTTAAAGAATATAAAGTAGGTGAAACAGTACAAGTAAGAGATTGTAAAGGTAAAATAGCTACTTTAGTTGCTACAGAAAAAATGCAATTATTACCGGAAGGTATAATTACAGAACAAGAAGCTTTAGAGAGGAAAGAGATGCATTTAATTAAGCATGTCTTTCCTTATTTATATGGTAAAACTTTTCGTAGTCAAGAAGAGTTTATCGTAGCCACGGATGTTATATATAATCGTGGTATTGCCCAATCTAGAAACTTATTTAATGCAGATGGGACAATTAATTGTAAAAGTTTATATAGTTATATGACCCATTCTAAAAAAGCATATCAAAAAATTATGCAAAAAAGATATGCTAAGAATTATGCATTATGTATTCAATCATAGGGAGAAACTAAAATGTCATTAGGCATCTTATTTCAAATAGTCGCTTATTTTGTTTTAGGAGCGGCTGTATTATCTGCTATTTTTTGGATAGGGTTATCTTATACTTGGTGGAAGATGGAGAGAAAAAGAATTAAAAAAGGCCAAGAAATCACATTTTAAGCGTTCTATAAAACATAGGTTTGATTCTTTCCTGCGTAGACCCATAGGTTAAATAATTGGAAATTTGAAATCCAAACCATGAGGACGCTTAATTAAAAGAATTCCCCAGATTTCGGTCTGGGGTTATTTTTTTATTTCTTTTTTATTTTAGTTTTATAATAAAAATCTACATAACTTCCACCGCGTTTTATATCAAGTATTATAACTTCTCGGTGGGTAGTTTGTTCATAGTGTTTTTTCCATTTATAAAATTCTGAATATGCTTCATCAATATCAAATGTATATGCTGTAAATACACGAAAATCTGACATTAATGAAATTAATAAAATTACTACTATAATAGTAATAATTACACCTATCATATTACTCTCCTTTTATTTTTTACTACTACTTTGTGCATCCTTGATAGTAAATATTGTACTTGTTATCATTGTATTTGGATCCCACGGTTCTGTTTCTTCTATCTTACATCTACCTAAATCGTTATTACACCATACTACAGAACCAGGAATACCAGATCTTGATTTAGCTAAGAATAATCTAACTCTACCTTGTTCTTTTTCAGCAGGATTAGCATTTAATGTAGTTAAACTATGTGCCAAGTGAATTTTTTGTGCAGATTCAGCAATAGCATCCATATTAACTACTTGATCACCTTTGATACTCCAAGTATAACGACCTAATTGAGATCCACTAATAACTGGACAATCAAATGTAACACCTAAGTTTTTTAAATCAGTTGCAACTCCACCTACGTCTTCATAAATATTACCTTTAACTTTTTGAGTTGGTAATAATTTATCCAAGTAATCTACAAAAATTACATCTGGTTTCCATTTCATACCCAAAGTTTCTTCTTTGTGTTGAATTACTTTTTGTATAAAATTATGAATTGTATCTGCAGTAATAGCACCTGGTTTATAAAATTTAACTACACATTGCGGATTAAAATTAGATTTAAACATACTTAATTTATGATTAAACTCTTCTCTGTTTTCAGGATCTAACATTTGATACATGTTTAATCCTGTAATAGCACAATTAATATTCGCTTGTGTTTCTACTTCTGATAATTCAAGTGTAATAAATATAACTTTTTTAAATGTCATCAATGCTTGTTTTGTTAAAAATGCCATAGTTTTTGATTTACCACCACCAGGTGCTGCACCAATCAAGTGTAAATTCTTTTTAACAAAACCACCGCCTAATGCTTTATCCCAACCAGGAATACCCGTTTGAAGCATACTACCTTTATCATAATCTTCTTTTAAAAGGTCTAAAAACTTTTCTGTAGGTGTATCATCAAAATCTAAACCTAAATCGTTTTCACTACCAAGCGTTAAAACTTTTTTAAACGCATTAATAGCTTCTTCATAATTACCTTCTTTTAAAGTTTCTGTACCTTGCGCTAATACTTGTTTCCAAGCGGCTTGACGAACAAATACGATTGCTTTATCTTTAAAGAAATCTAAATCTTCGTTATCATTTAAAGTATATACATCATCTAATACATTTGAATACTGAAAATATTCTTTAGTACCTAATGTGTTAATATTAATAAAATCTTTTGCTTTTTCTGTTAATACAGCTTTGGTTGGAATCTTTTTATAACTTTTATAATATTCATGAATCCATTTACAAACATTATGAAGGATACGATTTTCAAAAAATTCGGGCTTAATAATATCCAAACCTGAAAGAGCTGCCCATTTTTGATCGAATACCAGCAATTGTAAGAATTTTTTCTGTATTTCTAAAGTAAATTCTGTATCAAAAGTAGACATCTAATCCTATCCTATTAGCTTATTTTATATATAGAATAACATATTTGTTTGAAAAATGAAATAAAAAATTTCTATTCTTCATTATGTAATTCTTCTATCATTTTGCAGAAATCTTGTACTTTTGGAAGATTTATAATACCCAAATCTCCCATTAATTTTTTACGTTGTTCATAATGAGATTGAAAAGTAGGTAAACCTCCGGTATCTTTAAAATCTATTACAAAACTAATATTTTTACCAGTTTTCTTCTTACGACTAGCTCTTCCAACTCTTTGCGCAGCCGCAATAGGAGTTCTTCCGGCTGAAAACATAACAACTGCTTGGAAATTTTCTACATCAACACCTTCGTCCAATACCGTAGATCCAAAAATTATATTATAGCCTCTATCAAAAGCTTGTTGAATTTCTTCAGTTCCTCCTTCTCTTGTTTTTAAATGTGGTTTATTATTTTTAGACATTTTCCATTCATATACAGTATTATCACCACAAACAAAAATAGAATCAACTCCTTCTTCTTTTAAAGTTTTCATTAAATTTTGCCCTGGTTTAATATTATTAATAGAAACAAGAGTCTTTACATTATTTTTGTTTAAATATTTAAGCATCTCAATTCCAGCTTTATTTCTGTTTTTATTATAAGTAATGCTTAATCTATACTGTACAAAGTAATTATCTTTTAAATGTTCAGGTAAAAATGGAGCACGATTTGGATAATTAATAAAATATGAATATGGCTGAGCTACGTTTTTATCACCTATTGTATCTTTCATTTCATATACAAAAGCAGGTTCACCTAATATAGCAATTAAAGTAAAATCATCTGGGTTATTATAAGGATGATCATAGTTTCTAAATGGAGATCCAGAATAACCAATGATATGTTTTAAATTTTCTTCATTCATATAAAAAACTGGTTCAAAAGAAGTCAAACTTTGAAGATGTTGACATTCATCTGTTATCCATACATTAACTTTTTGTAAAAAATCTAAATATGCAGGATTTTGTTTATTAAGTCTTTCATCGGAGCTTTTTGTATTTATAATTACAATTCTTTTGGTATAATCAGGTTCTTTACTAGGATTCCAACTAATATCTGTAATCCCAAATGATAATAAACGATCATATATTTGTTGTAAAATAAAATTGTTTCCATTCATTATAAGAATTCTGTCTTCTTCTAATATTTTACAAACTAATGACATAATAGAAGTTTTACCAGATCCTGTAGCAGAATAAATTAAACTTTCAAAAGTATTTAAAGAAGTTAATACAGCCTCTACTTGATAATCACGAATTTCAAATTTTGGATTAATTTCTTTTACAATATTTGCATAGTCTAAAACTTCTTGTTCTGTATATTTCTTAAAACCTCTATCTTTGATTTCTACTTGAATTGGAAGTTTGTCTGTAATAAATTTAATTAAACCAGTAGGAAATCTAATGCTTTCATATGGCATTATATCACCTACGACTATTCGATTAATTTTTTGGTAAAATTTACGAATATTATATTTTTTAGTATCAAAATTATATTCTTTACGAGTTAATATATCCTTAACTTGATTAAGCATATATTCACTTTCATTACAAATGTAACTCCAAAATGTTTGTGTATTATAAATCATATTATATAGAATTCTTTTATTTATTTTAGAACTTTTATAAATATTTCCAGTTCTAATTATTATTAAAAGGAGTTTATATGAAGGTATTTTCTTCTATTAAAAAACTATTTAAGAAAAAGATTAAGGCACAAAAGGAATATACAACTAGTTCAGAAGTGTCATTTAAAGATTCAACTGGAAAAAAGATAGAGTTAGAAATAAAAGCAAATGGTAATACAACTTTATTGATAATTAAAGAAAAAGAATTAAATTTCGTATTAGACAAAGAGTGCGTAAGTTTATTAATTATATTATTACAAAGCTATGTTCAATATGAAACTTTTCCAGATTTAAATGAAGATTAAAAGGATGAGTAATGAAAGAAGATGTTAAAAAAGCTTGTGATCTATCTAAGAAACTTTTAGAAGAAATTAATAATTATTGTGGTAATTATACAGGAGTTGATGGTAAAGATGTAGTAAGCGAATCATCTATTATGGATTTGCAAACCATTTTAGAAGAAGGTTTTGCTCTACATAATTATTTAATTGAAAAGAATTTAACCGAAGATCAATCTGAAATTACAGCAGCCTTATTGCAATTAGAAAAGTTTATGAATCAATTAACTATTAATCGCGAAAATGCTGAAAAATTAAGATTATCTAATGCAGTACAAGTATGGAATCAAACTAAAATTGCCATTGCCTTTTTAGCAGGAGCAGTTTTAGATGCATATGAAGAAGAATAATGGTATATAAAAGACAATTATCTTTAAAAAAAGAAAAACCTATTACTTCTGAGCATCAGTTACAGAAGGCTTGTGTATCACTTTTACGTGCTCATAATATGTTATGTTTTGCAACCGATGTGTTTAATGGTATTGGATTTATTCCCGATATTACACATAAAGCAATTTATAAACAACATATCATAGCCATGGGTGCAACTGTTGGTCAACCAGATTTGATTATTTTACATAATAAAGAAGTAACTTTTGTAGAATTCAAATTTGGTAAAGGTAAAAAAAGTCAAGATCAGATTGCTTGCTGTAATTTATTAGAAAAAATGGGTTATGAGGTTTTAGAATGGAGAACTTTAGAACAGTGCCGAGAATGGATTGTTTCTAAAGTAAAAGAAGGTTCTATAAATACATTAAATCATGAAATGGAATGAATTATTAAGAAATGTACCTAGAGTAACACCGAATTATAATTTCGCGGCTTCACCTAGAGTATATCATTTGGATTTGGATTATAAAATAGGTACAAGAATACTTACTTTTTATGGAGAGGTACGCTCTTCTAAAAAGACACATGCTTATACTGTTACCGTATCTTTTACAAATGTTAATCCTACAGATGGATTGACAGATGCTGAAATTTTACAAGGATATATGCCTAAGCCTAGTTTAGCAAATAATGATATTCAAGTAAGATGTAGTTGTCCTACACAACGTTTTAGATTTGATGTACCAGATCGTGAAAATAGAGCAGGAGCAGGAAGACCTTTTGGTGTATATCATAGAAAAACAAATCGTGCACCAAACAATCCACACCATTTACCAGGTATTTGTTATCATATAATTGAATTTGTAGATTATTTGCAATCTCAAGGCTTTATTCATTAATATTTATTATAAGTTCTATAATATATGCCAAATATTACATTACATATTCCAGAGAATTCTCGCTTTTCAAGTAGCCTAAATGAAATAGATTTAGCTATGAAGGAAATTTTTTTAAAGGAAATGCGAATTGCAGATCCTAGAGATAAATCACACAAACAAGATTCTAATGTAATTAATGATAATTGGTTATGGGAACCAGATCGTGTCTTTCAAGTAGATGAAATGACTACTGAAGATATTTTTGATACATGGTTGTTACGCTATAGTCAAACAAATAAAAATGTAGATGTTACATATCCATTATTGGCATATAAAGAAAATGATATAGAATCTGTATTCTGGGGAACTGGTAATCGTTATCATCAGCATTATATTACAGCTAATCCATATAATACTAGTATAGAGATTGGTGATACTGTTTATATTATAAATAAAAATGATAGTGCATTATTTGGTAAAAAATGTACGGTTAAAGATATAAAAGGTGCTGAATATATTTTGGCATATGAAGGTACTGGTAATACAATAGTAGATAAAAAAGGTAATCCAATTTTATTTCAAGCTGAAGATTTAAGACAAACAGGAGATAAAGCTCCGTTTGAATATAAAGCTAAGGGTATTAAAGGTACATATTCTGCAGTAGTACTCGTTGATAACAGAGACGAAGCACAATATATTAGAGATCATTTAATTTTAAGATGTAATGATGCTAATATTTGGTTTAAGTATACTTCACCTACTATACAAAATATTGAAAATCAAATATATACAGTATTTGAAATTCCAACCTTAGAAAGATACCCATCTGCCACTGATAGATTGAAAGGCAAAGGATATATTTATGGTGTAGGTTGGAATGTAAATGTTTGGGCAGCTCTAACAGATACAGCTCTTCCACAAAGTATAATTGAAATGATACGTTTAAATATCAAAGAAGATGCCGAAGAAAGATTTAGACGTTATATTATTACTTAATTATTAAATATATAAAATATTAACAGTTCTATTATAAAAGAAAACCAAAATTATATAAAAAGGTTATTAAAAAATGTTAAATCCTCTAAATAATGTTCGGTCTTTGAAAGATCCATTAAAACAGTTTGTTAGTACTTGGCAGTTTAGTTTTGATGCCCAGTCACCTTTAAATAATATCATTGATACAAAAGATTTGGAATTACGTTGCCAAACATATGGTTTACCTACATTAACTGGTGATGATACAACCGTAACTTGGGGTGGTTTTAAACGAGTATATGCAGGTAAACAAACCCGTCAAGGTACTTGGAAAGTTAACTTCGTTGAAGTTTGGGATGCACAAGTAATGGAAATGTTTAAACAATGGTTTAATATGTACCATCAATATAAAGAAGGTAAAATTACGTTGTTAAATACATATGCTGCAAATTGTAATATTTCTATTGTAAATCCTGATGTATATGATGAAGAAGAAGTTAAAGATAGATATGATATCAGATTATATGATGTATTTCCACTTAGTTTAGACATGAGTCAAATCGAAGCTAGTTCATCTGAACCTGTAACGATTGATGTAGAATTTAATTTCAATTTCTTCTTATTAGGTGATGAAATCTAATATTTAAAAATATAACCTTTTAATACCCTATACTTTCTATAGGGTATTTTATTTTATGATAAAGAAAATAATCAATTTTGGTTAGTTCTATAATATAAAAGTATACTTTAATCTATATTATATTAAGGATAATTATCTATGAAAAAAATTATTTCTCCTATCACAGGTAAATCAAAATATTTGCTTATAGAAAACTGTGAATTTATTTCTGAAGTTAAGATCTCTAACGATCTAAAAGAATCTTTAAAATTATCTGCGGGAAAAGCAGGTACATTAATTGTTAAAAATTTACCAGGTACCATTTTAAATCGTGAAAATCAAAATGGTCGTATTTATTCAACTGATGTATTAGCAGAAGCAATTCGTGAAGCTAAACCATTATTAGAAACAAAACAATTATTAAGTAGTGCACATGAACATCCAGAAGGTTCTTTTGTTGCTCCTACAGATGCTTCACATGTTGTAACTAATGCATATATCAAAAGAAATGTTAGAGTTACTGTTGATGGAGAAGAAGGCAATTTTGACATGCTTTTCTTAGACATTGAAGTATTAAACACAGACGAAGGTAAAAATTTACGTGCTTTATTAGAAGCAGGCTGTTCTGTAGGTACTTCTATCCGTGGTGTTGGTGATATGGAAGGAAAGTATGTTCGTAACTATGAATTTTTAGGTGTAGATTTTGTAGGTAATCCGAGTTCTTCTACATATACTCGTATGCCAGTATCTGAATCTGCTATTTTAGATGTTAAAGATCCTCGTTTATTAGCTGAAAAATTTACAGTAACAACTTCTTCTACTAATGTTACTCGTGATTTGGAACAAGCCGCTATGCTACAACAGCAATTAGAAGCTATTGGTTATGGTACAGTAACAAAAACATCTACTAAATTAGATCAAGAAACCGATCCAAAAACAGGTGCTCAAACATCTATTACTACGTTAGAAGCAGAAACTTCTGATGATGTATCTGATTTGGATCAAGCTTTACAAATGGCTAAAAATGCAATGCTAAATGGTACGGTTAATGTTGACAGTATTACTATTGAAAATATTCCAGAAGAAGGTCAAACTGAATCTGCTGAAGTTTGTAACTATGTTCCAGAAAAAGCAACATTAAAAGAAGAACCAGTTACAGAAGCTAAGAAAGAAGATGAAACAGATCCAAACTTAGGCAAAAAGTTTGTATTACATACTGATCGTGGTTTTGTAACTTTTGATAAAAACGCAATTGATTTCACAGATAAACCAGAAGATGCTTTACATTTCACAGAAGGTAAAGAAGAAAATGGTATGGTATCTATGTCTAAAGTTACAGAAATTTTAGATGCTATGGGTATTTTTGATGTAGAAAAATATTTTCAGAAAAGCAATATTAATTTAGGCAGTACTGAAACTTCTGAAAAAATGGAACCAGAAGCTTCTACAGAAGAAGCTACTATGACAGAAGAAAATGGTGCAAACACTAAATATGTTGCACAAGTATCTATAAACAGTGAAAATGGTTCAAATAGTGAAACTATTCCTGTATCTGCAGTTGATTTAGAAAGTGCTAAAAATGAAATTAGCAATTTATGGGATATGAAAAATAAATCAATCGAAGGAAATGGTTCTGTTGAAATTCTTTTAACTGATACAACAACAGGTGAACAATTACACTATAATCCACAAACACAATTATTCGAAGGTTCAATGACTGAAGCTAATGATGGTGTTGAAATTAAAAACAATAAAGTAATTAGTACTTTAGATGATGGTACAACAATTGAAAAAGAATTCGATTCTCCATTAGAAGCTAAAGTAAGCGTAGCAGCAGTTAATAATGATGAAGCAGATCCTAATATTTTAGTATCTGAAGAGGCTGATAATAAAGTTGAAAATCCAATTACATGTGCATGGTGTAAAGATACCTGTGAAGCAAGTGATTGTAAATTTGAATCAGATTTAGGTGTATTATGTGATCGCTGTCAACGCGATTTGGCTGCACGGGGTGTTGATTTAACCTTGAGTGATGAAGTAATTTGTGATGTTTGTGAAGAACAATTTGATCTAGATCAAGTATATGTTAACGGAACAGAAGTTATTTGTAAAACTTGTGAAGCCAAACGTTCAGGTGATTATCCATCCTTTGGTGAAAATTCTGTAGAAGAAAAATTATATAGTAAACCATCTGAACCTTCTGATGGATATGAAAAAGAAACTTTAGAAGATTCTGTTGATGACTTCTTAGTTACTTTAAGTAATATCGATTGGGATATTGATGCTATCGTAAATAGTGTCGACTTGGAACCTGGTGAAACTTATAAAGAAATTTTTGATGCATTACCAGATCCTTGGACAATCCGTTTGAATGGTATGGATTTAGATACTTGTGATGGTATTTATGAAATTAGAAAATTAATATTAGCAACAGCAAATAAACAAGCTCCTTGGGCAATCAAATCAGCATATGTTGATAAAATTGAAAATGCTAATACAGGAGAAGTTTATTATAGTAACACCGAAGAAGAGCAAAAGCCAGAAAGAGATTGGTCAGATGATGAAAAATTAGATGACACTTTGGCTATGTATCATAATGCTGGTATTGATGGATAATTGAAAAATAAGCAGTTCTATATATTACATATAGTAAAAAAGATTACTAATTTATTTCATGAAATAAACAAACTAGATTAACTAGAATATAAGGAAAATAAAATGACAAAAGCAGAAGCGATCGCAAAGATCAAAGAAAGCATGAAAGAATCTAATGTCTTGAATGTTACAAACGCAGAACAAACATTGGCAAATATCGATGTTAAACCAGTTGAAGATGTTAAACCAGCTGAAGATATGCCAAATTCTGAATTGCCAACACAAAAAGATGTTGAAAAAGTAGTTGCAGCAGCAGATGAACCATTGGTTGATGCTGACAAAGATGGTGTTTCTAAAAACGGCGGTGAAGAAGATTTGATCGATAATGATAAAATTGAAGCAGAACGCAAAAAAGAAGACAATGCAATGAAAGATGTTATCAACGTAGCTGATCGTAAAGTAGAAGAAAATACAGAAGTTCAAGCTGAATTGTTGAAACAATTAGAAGAAGCTACAGCACGTGAAGCTTCTTATAAAGCAAAAGTTGCTGAAATGAATGCATTGTGTGAAGAAGCATTAGCTGCACAAAAGAAAGAATTGTCTGATGCTCATACTCAAGAAATGGAAGCTTTCTTTGAAGCTATCATTGCTAAGGGTGAAGCATTTGAAAAAGAATTGACAGAAGCTGCAGAAAAGAATGAAAAAGCATACAAATCTGCAAAGAAATTGTATGAATCTTCTTTGAAAATGAACAAGATGTTGTTAGAAGCAGTAAAGAAATCTCAACCTGCTAAATCAATGACACGCTATGTCACTCCAGCTCGTCGTGCATTAGAATCTGTAAAATAAGTCTTTCTTGATTTATTATATTAAATATAAACCCCTATAATTTTTATAGGGGTTTTTAAGTTCTATAAAATATGAAAATAAATAAAGCAGTTATTTATAATAAAGAAAAGAAAGATTTTCGTAAGAAATTACAAAAATATAAGCAAACAAAAGATTTTAATTGTTTAGCTATAGAAACTCAACCAGAACAAAAAATTCCTAAAAAGAAAAGAAAACAAAAAATACCAAGAGTAAGTATTCCTCTTGATATATCTGTATTTTTAGTATTACTTCAGCGCTTATTAGATGAAAAAAAGATTACAAAAGAAGAAGTACAAGCAATAATAGATAAAATTCCAGATGGTACTTTTGTTAGTCCATTTAAATTAAATGCTGAAGCTACTCGTAAAGATTGTAAAGTATATTGGTTATATTTAATGCGTCAACATCAATTATATTGTGATATATGTGGAAATCTTATTACACAAATAAACGGTCCAATGAGATTATCATATGATCATATTTATCCAGAATCAAAAGGTGGTAGGACAGATGGTGAAAACGGTAGTCCTACACATCAAGCCTGTAATAGTTATAAAGGAGCTTATACTCCACAAGAATGGGAAATTGTTGGATTAAATATATTAAAAAAACATGGAATTTACGTAGATTTAACTCATTCTATTTATAAATATAAACAAGTTAAAACACATTAATTTTTATTTTTATTATAAGCTTGTTTTAATTTAGATCCATAATATTCTACTTGACCTGGACCATTATATATTGAAGCGAAAGTATTAAAATCTTTATTTTTTAATGCAGTATACATTTTGTTGTTAGATTTAATAAAATTACACATTGCCATTAATTGATTTCTTTCTGATTCATACATCGCTTTTACAAATTCTTGAACTGAATTATATCCACATGCTTTATAGTTAAATCCCATACATTGGCCCATTCCCCAGCTTGTTGCCATCATAGCACATTCTTCATCAATAGACTTAGCTAAAAGATATCTATTATACTCATTTAAACCAGTTTTATAATACTGTTTTGTCCAAGATTTATAGCAGATTGTTGGATATTTTTTGGCTATTTCTGGAGCATTTTTATGCTTGTTTTGGATATATTTATAAAAGATATGACCCTCTTCTAAAGTAACTGGAATATTTGGATCTTCTTTAAGGAAACCAGATTTCCCTCCAGCTTCTACAATAAATATTGCTTTTAATGCCGCTACTTCTATTCCAAATTTACTAGCTAATTCTTTAAAATCGTTTTCGGTAATAAATTTTTGCATTTTTTCTTTTTCTGGTTCTGGTTCAATAGGTATAATAGGTACCGGAAGAGGTTCTGGTTTGGATTTAAATAAAGATTTTATCCAGGTAAAAAGTTTCATATATATTAGAACTTTATAAGGTTCTATATAGAAAAGGCATTTAAAATTGACAAAAAACATTCCCATTACTCCGGAAAGTACTTCTACTCAGAATAAATTAAATCAAAATGTTTATACAATAACGCAGCTTAATTGTTTTGTAGATGGAGAAGAAGTGAGTTGGCGAGAAGTTAAAAAGACATTAAATAATGAACATATTGATGAAATAAAAATATTTGGTATATCAAATAAACTATATAAAGAAATAATAAATTATCTTAACGAAGAAGGCATTAAATATATTACATACGGTAGATCTAGAATAGTTTTAAACTAAAATGGAAAAATTAGAGTATACAAAATTTATAAATATGATATTCTAATAAATATGAAAACAGTATTCTTAAGAGATTATAAGCAAGTAATAAATAAACATCCAAAAAGTTGGAATTTGCCTTGTTCTTTACCCCGTGATTTAGATTGTGGTGAATATATAAATGAAGCGTCTATTTCTAAAATAGACACTAGTTTACATACTATCGAATGGAAAGTAAATAACGAGACATATTGGACTCATTTTGATGAAGTTTATATTGTTAAGCCGACTAAAATTTTAGGAAAAACTTATATACATAACTTTAAGGAGGTATAAATGTCTACATATCCATCTAATTTTTATGCCGATTCTTCAATCGAACCAGAAGAAGTATTAGAATATGTAAAAGAAAATGAAGAATGGTTTTTAGAAGAATTACGCTTAGGCAATGGAAGACTTTTAGAAATGTCTAGAAGCATTCAAAATATCTTAGATAATAATGATTGTGTTAGACGGGTAAGAGATCATATTGATTCAAAAGATTTAACCAAAAATGCTATTGAATTATATGAAAAATTAGTAGATATTAAAAGTACCTTAGATAGTATATTATAATGATAACAGACGAACAATTTATTAATGCACATAACTATGCATTTGATTTAACACCAAGAGCTAGTTTTAGACAGAGAATGGCAGCCGTTATTTTAAATTCAAAAGGTGAAATAATTGCTGAGGGTGTTAATGAATATAATCCATATTGGTATATGACACCAGCACATGGATATAGAAAAGATCAAACAGGTGTGCATTGTGAATTAGCAGCAATTCGTAATTTTTGTATTCAACATAATATATCAGATAAGAATGAAAATAAATTTTTTAAAGAATGTAGAAAACAAGATTTTAATACAATTATTGTAGTCAGGCGTAAAGGAGGAATTTATTCATTAACAAGAGGAAATAGTAAGCCTTGTAATGCTTGCCAAAGTTTTTTAAAAAAATGTGGAGTTAAGTATATGGCTTATTTCGATGAAAAGACAAACCATTATATAAAAGAAAGAATAAAGGAGTAAAATATGTCTTGTATTATGACGGTTTTAACTGTAATGTCTGTATTTTCAGCTGGTCAATGGAATGATGTAGAAATATCATCAAAATCTAAGTTTGTATATAATATGCATGAACAAGTATCTTCTAAGATAGAAATGATAACAGATACTTATCGTAAATCAGAAACAATAGCAGTTACTTGTGGAGAAGAAGTAAAAGCTAATACTACGACTAGTTTAGAAGAACATAAATAATGATTATTGGTTTAGATCTTGATAATACAGTATTTGATGCAGAACCTATTTATAAGATGGGTTTTAAGTATTTTCATAAATATAAATATACACGACCTTCAACTTGGTATATTTATGATTGTTATCCAAAAGAAGTAGCAGATAAAATAATTGAGTATTTCAAGACTAAACCTGGATACGAAACAAAGCCTTTTAATCCTAGATATTCTTGGTTAATTTGGGAATGGCAACAAAAATATGATTTAAAGGTTATAACATCTAGATCTACAGATTATGGAGAATGTTACTTTTTTGGTGATATTATTCGTAAAAAAGTTAGCTTTGCTAAAATGTGGACTTATGAACAATTGGAAAAATATGGTATGCGCGTACCTATGGATAATATTATAGATTTAGGTACACATACTAAAATAGATACTATTAAAGAACATAAAGTAGATTTAATGATTGATGATAGTCCATTAGTTATACAAGAATGTATAGATAATGGATTGGATTGTGTCATGATAAGTAATGCAAAAACTCCTTATAATCATTATTTAAGACCTAATGTACAATGGGCAAAAAATCTATTCACAGTAGCTAAAATGAAACAATTATAGGAGAAGTTAATGTTAGAATTTTATTGTTCATATGATGGCATAGATATTTGGAAAGAAATAGATACCAAATTAGGTGTTATTAAATTTATATTTTATTTAAATAATGAAAGCTATTCTACCGATACCATAAGTAAAGCACATTCTTTAATTAGTTTTGTTAAACTGTCACAATTACAAGATACAAAAACAAATGAGTCTAAACATGCCAAAACCTTATAATTTTGCTTTAAATATAACAGATGCAGATATTGAAAAAGCATTTAATGATCAAGATTGGTTAAATAGTGTTGCAAGTGCTACTTTATTAGGGGTAGCTTATGCAACAGAAAATACTACATTAAATAAAACTCCAGAAGATATATTACACGAAATTATTAATTATAATATTATAAAACGTTTACAAAGTGTATTTTTAAGTAAAGCACAACCTTTACCAAAACTCATAGAATGGGATAATACTACAACTAGTAGCTTTGCTTATGATAGTTTAGAAAATATCTTAATTCAAGCACTGTTATTAAAAGAAGCAAATAAATTTGAAGATAAGATAGCATTTACTATATCTATTAAAAATGATGTAATAAAGAAAAGTATATTAAACTGGCTTGAAGAATTTAGAAAAACTTATGTGATGTTTAAAATTACATGTAAAGTAATTAAAGATAAATATAAAATTGTAATTAGTTAATAATTATTTCGTAATATTTCTGTTTTTAAATATTTTATAATTTCAGGAAAATTATTAACTTCTTCTTGTGATAATGTTAATGTTTTATCATTAAATGTTAAAGTATTATTAAGTAAAGTATATTTACCTAATACAAAATCCTTTAAATCTTCCTTAGCGATATAAATTTGATTTTTTTTATTATTTAATAATTTAATACCTGTTTCATCTAAATTTATTATACGCATGAAGTACTCCTTTTATATTTTTAATATAGTATAACTAATGCTAAAAATACATGTAAAAATTTCCATTTATATAAAAAAATAAACCCCATTTCTGAGGTTTATTTTAATTTTTATTTATGCTTCAAATTAGTCAGCACTTGAAGATACTGTAACATCGGCATCTGCACCTGTTACTGTGGTATTCAAGATAATACTTTCTGCTGCATATACAGGTGTAATAATAACATCAATTACTAATTGATTGTTTTGAATTACAATTGGAGTATTATTTGAGTTATCACAAATAACTTTATACGCAGCGATACCATTTGCTGCTAAAATTGTATCTAAGAATTGACTAAATTGTAATGTAATTTGCATACGTTCATATGGAGTATTATTTTCAAACAAATGCCATCTTGCTGCATCACGTAAAATTGTTTCAATATAAATTACTGTACGAGCAACATTAATACGATCTAATGCAGATGGTTTAGCTTGTAATGTTCTTTGACCCCAGTTTACATAACCTGCAGCTGTATCACGAACAATACAATTGATTTGATTGTCAGCATATAATACACCACCAATTTCTGAATCATAAGATTGTGTTAATCCTGTAGGAGAAACTGTAGATGAACCAATAATACCACGATTTGGACCAGCTGGTGCATTCCAAGGATCGCCTGCTTGACCAATCAATTTAGCAATAAATGCAGATGGACACATTATAAAACCTGCACGGCCTTGTACTGAATCATATGTACGTACCCATGGAGATGATAATGCGCCACGATATGTTGTCATACCTAAAACATTTTTTCTCCAATCGATTGCATTATCAGCATCAGTTTGTGACATTGGAATATCAAACAAACAGAAACAATCACGACGTTTTTCTGCAATTTCTAGCATTTTTTCTTGATAACTTGTATCAGAAGCATTTGAATAACCAGAATTCATTAATAGAGATACATTAGTTTGTGTACGATCTTTAAATGCATCCCAACCGGCATTTAAATCTTTGCTTGCTGGTTTGCCTCCAGATTGACCACCTTTTAAGGAAATACCACTATCTGTTTTTTCGGCTAAAGTAACTTCTAATACTTCATCTTCTTCTAATGTATCTAATAAGAATGGATTAGTATAAATTTTAATATAATTAGAAGATCCATTAATTACATCTTCAACAAATGTTGAATCACCATAATTATCTTTTGCTTGATAAGTTGTACAGAATTGATATGTTTCTACTTTAGTAATCACACGACCAGAAGTAGCATATACATCAACCTGGAATGTACGATGATCTGGATTAGGATAGTTACTTACTTTACCTGTATCCAAATTTGTTGGTGTAATAACTTGACTTTCTGAATCATATGGAGCAGTATATGTAAAAGTAATTGTATGAGCATCCGCATCAAATGCATTTACTATATATAAACCACCTTGTACTGTATATAATACACGAGAAATTTCAATTGTAGAACCTACAGCTAATTCTTTAAATACTTCACTATTAACACCTGTTATAACAGCTGTATAAACATTATCAGATACTAAAGTATATTCAATCTTTTTAAATAAATATGCACGATTTTCATTGATTGTACTATCAGTTAAACGAACACTTAAATTTAAATTATTAGGATTGTTTGCAACAACCATTAATGCATCATTTAAATTTAAATTGCTTAATTGAATTGTAAATGTAGCACCTGTAGCACCGGCTGAACCACCAGAAGCTGTAACAGGATTAACTAAACTATCTGCATAAGTTTTACTTGCTGCACCTTCTGAAATCAATTCAAAACCTGTGATAATACCATTATCACCGATTGAAGTTACTTTTACTTTGGCTGCAGTAATATCTAATGGTAATAATAATTCATCATCTACTGCATAACCAGTACCACCAGCTGTTAATGCAATTGTTTTAACATAGTAATTTTGATATGTAAATAAACCTGTTGCATCTTCAGTTGTTAATACATTATCAATTTCTTCTACATAATAACCTGTACTTTCTTTAGCAGTTGGATTACCTTTTGCTGCAATACCTAAAGCTGCATATTTAGCATCATCTGCTTCATGCGCACCTTCTTTACCTGCTTTAACAACACGAACAAAATAATGGCTATCAATTGATTCAGAAGCAACCGCTAATGAATAACCTGCATAACCATATTTGGCTGCATTTAAAGCACCAAAGATAGATGTATAATTTCTTAATGATGATAAAAACGTTGGCGTATTAATTGGACCGAATTCTGCTTCGCCAACATAAGCGCATGATGTTACTGAATTTGTAGCCACTACACCAGACAAGTCGGTTATCTTTGTGTACACATTAGGCCATTTATAGTTTGCCATTATTCAAATCCTTATTCTTTTTTGTTCTAATTTTCTTAGTTATATATTAGAACTTTGTTGATTTTGCTATAGCTTTATTTTATAATTTATTTTTATTAGCATTATAAAACCTATCATATAGAACTTATATGATAGGCTTAATTTAGTAAATTTTGGATTGATAAATTAGATATTTTCAGAAGGATTATTTTTAATTTCATTAATTAAATCATTAAGCTTCTGTCTAATATTAAAAGATACAATATAGTTATCATTATCGGGATCTTCAATTAGATTAGTTAAAGTTTGTAAATCTTTTTCAAGATCCATACGTTTTATTTCCTGTTGTATATTAGCCATATTCTTTTCAAAATCAGCTTCTTCAATTATTTTTTGTTCGGCTTGTTCTAATACTTCTGGAGCTAAATTTAAACTTGCTAATAATTTATCAACGTCTTCTGCATATATATAAGCAGGATATTCACTATCTTCTAATTTTTCTACTGTTTCAAAAGGAACTCCAACTTCACGTAATACATCCAAAATATTTTCAAAATCAAATTTAGTAAAAGCGCTAGAAGCTTTTTCATCAACAGATTCTTCGATGACTGCTTCTCCTACATCTTCACCTGTTTCAGTTTCTTTTTCACCTTTTTCCATATCTTCTTGATATGCAGGTAACTTTGAAACTAATTCAGTTAATTGACCAAGGTGTTTCTTTTCTTCTGCAATAATATCTTCAATGACTGGTTCTGCTAATTGTTTAAACCAATCTTCAGATGTAAAAATCAAATCGGATATTTGTGTATATTGATTAATAGCATCTGTTTCTGCTGCTACTGCAGTTAAAATGCCTTCTTGAGCTAATTTAGTAACATCTTGTTCATTACTAATTTGCTTATCTAAAGGATTAGCTGCCATACCTTCTACTAATTGCACTTTAGGAATAAATTTCATTTTTTATTATCTTTATTTATCAAATTTATAAGCTTTACCATCACGCTTTAATACAACTTTTTTATCTGTATTTGTATCAATTTCAATTTTTTCTGGTAAATCTTTTTCATCGATGTTTAGAATAATATAAGATGGTTCTTCGTTTGCATCGACATCTTTATTAACACTTAATTTAGGTGCTAATTCTGGATCAACCGCGTTTTTTACTGCATTTAAAATATCACTTGCATTTAAACGTTTATCTGGATTATATGCTAAATTACCAGCATAATCAGATTCGGTTAAGACACTTTCTAAAATATCAGCAATACGATGGAATTTTTTGTTTTCTTTACCTAAGTTTACTAAATCTTCTAAAGTAGGTTCTTCTTCTGTTGTAATTGTTAATTCAACAGCTGCGTCTTCACAATTACAATTATCTACTTTATTTTCAAAATCTGTGTCATTCGACATTTTTGCTGTATTGACTAGATTTTCATGATCAGTAATTTCTTCGGGAGCAAATTCACCAGGATTGGAATTGGCCATACCCATATCTTCAAATACTGTAGTATTTTGTGCAATCATTTCTTTGGAACTTTCGCGACCTTCTTTTAAATAAGAATGGGCTACTTTAATTAATTCTTCTTTAAGACTCATTTTCTTTGCCTTTATTAAAAACTTTCTTATATTTGTACGGTGATTTGTAAGTATTCTTTTTTTCTTTACGCTCCCTATCCCGTTCATAGCGAGACATGAAAGTTACAAACTCACGATAAGTCATTTTTGGCAATGTAATATCGCTAGCCATAATTTTCCTTTAATCGTTTATAATTAGAACTATACTAAATCTAAGTTTTGTTATTAATTCAACTTAATGTTTAACAAAGCCTGGACATAGAGTTATTATTTTTCCTTTTTTTGATTTCGCATAAATAGCAGCAGTAGGTTTTCCTTCTCGTATCCAATGTTCTACTAGATTAATATGAAAATGATTAAATATATTGTGTGATTCTGTAAAATGTTTACAAGAGCAAGTTTTTGGAGATAATGTAACATATGTAGATTCGATTAAAACACCACGGATTTTTTCATCGATCCAATATCCTTCTACTTTATCATTAATAATATTTTCACGGATCATATACATAAAAAACCTCTACAAAAATATAGAACTATAAAAAATCCCTAGATTTATAAAAACCTAGGGATTAATCTTATTTATTTAAAAATAATTAAGCTTTGAAATAACGTTTTGTGAAGCGTTTTTCATCACCAGATTCAACGATCCAGTTATCAGCATCAACACCACTTTCTTTGACACATACGTTTTTACCCAATACTGTATCAAATACACGGCAGCCTTCAGCCAATGTACGATTACCAAATGAACCAGCAATCTTTGCAACTGTAGATTCTGACAAGTTAGCAGCTTTCAAAGATTCAACCATCTTCATATAATCTGCACCTGACATTTCAGAAGATTCATAGCAGCCCAAAGCTTCTTCTACTGCATCTTCCATAGCCATTTCATCGTCAGATAAAGGTTCATCCATCAAAGATTGTGCATCTGCTGGAACATTCATCAAATCTTCATCAGATTCAAATGTTGTTTCAGGATAAATCATACCTTGAGAAGCAGCTTTATCGAAATAACCGATCATTTTGCCGTCTTTATCCAATGCTTTTTCAACTTCACCAGGTTGTACAGAACCGCCTAATTCAGAAACACGAGCAACGAATTCTTCATAACCAAAGTAAGGTTCTTTTGCAACTGTTTCTGCAGATAATGTAGCCATATCGATTGGTTCTTCATCATCTTCATCAACTAAGATAGATTCGCAAACCATAGATTTTGTAAATACAATTGGATTTGCAGCAAATTTATCAAATTTTGCTTGAACAGATTCTTTTTTGGTAACGGAGCATTCACCAACTTCAACTTCAGATGATTCTGGTTCTTCGTCAGCTAATTTGCCAATAACATCATCAACTTCTTCACCACCCATTACTGTGTCAACTGCATCTTTAGTAACGAATTCAACATCACCTAATTCATCAGAAGAAACTACAGTATCAGCAATTTTAGAAGCTAAGTCTGCATCAGAAATAACAACAACAGCTGCTGCATTTGATTTTACTGCTAAATCACCTTCTGGTGTAGCACCTAAATCAACCATATCACCTTTGTTTAATTCAACATCACCTTCGTCTGTTTCTAGAATCAACTTCTTTGTAACAACCCAAGCTTTTGATTCACGCAATGCTTCGCGAGCAAGACGAGCTGACAAACGTTTCAAATATTTTGCCATTTTAATTTTCCTTATGTGTTAATATATTATAAATTAATCAAGACTTGAGCGTAAAAGAGTTAAACTAGTAATCTATATAATTAGAACAGCTTATTCTTAAAAATTTTATATTATTTTTTACTAAATCTATAGTTCTATTTTATATAAAGGAGTATAAGATGAAAAAAGAAACTTTTCAAAAAATGATTGATAGTTTAAATATCCTAGTTATCCCAGTCGCTGCTGTTGCTAGTATTTGGGGTTTTGATATTTCAGTATATATTGCAGGTGGTGTTGCTGCAGTTAATGGTGTATTGGAATATCTTAAATTGTTCTGCAAAGAATAATATTATTAACGTTTTAATCCTTTTGTTAATAATAAAAAGCGCTTTTTACAGCGCTTTTTTTATTCAATAGATTCTATTAATTGTTTTATTCTTTCTTTTATATTTGCTAAACTTTCAAATTTTGGTGTATATGTAATAATTTCATAATTGGAATTTTCATTATTAGATCTTTTATAACGTTCAGCTGCTTTATAAGCATCTTTATAATTATTAAATACATACTTATTATTTACATCATTATTTGTATGTAAAGTACCATTTTGTGTATTCATAGTTAAATATGTATTATATCCACCGCCTAATGTGAATTTAACATAATACTGTTCATTCATGATATTATTCCTATTAATTCCATTGTGCAAGACTTAATACAGCATGTTGTTTTAATGAATCAACATCTTCTTTTAATTTATCTAGTCTTGCTTGTAAAGCTTCTGTACTAATTTTGAAATCACCATCTAATTGTACACCACTTCTTGCTTGAATAATAGATTCGATAAAACGGTAAGAAATAAATTTTAATAAATGATTTGCTTTCGAAGGTTCAACATATTCTGGAGAAGTAAATCCAATAGCTAAATCCCAAGATAGCATACCAAATCCCCAAGGAATTAATACTTCAATTCTATCTTTCATACGGTTAATGGTATATCTTGGTTGGCCTGTAGATAAATCATCTAATGTATTACTTAATACAGTACTCATCAAATCATAATTAGAATTATTACCTACTTGTACACCAAACATTTGCATTGACCACATACTAGGATTTGACCAAGTATTCCAAGCTGGTCTTTCAACTCTCATAACGCCTAAGAAATATGCATTTTGTAATTGATCAACCGGTACTGCAGGAGACGCTTTAGATAAGGCATCTTCAAATGGAATAACTAACATTCCATTTTCCATAGTAGGTCTAACCATACTACTCCAATTAAAAGTAGACATATAACCACTATCTGAACTATAAGCTGTACACATAGTTGAACGGAAAGGAAATACACGATAATAATCTAATGTACCTAAAGATATTGCCGCTTCTTTTAATAAAGTTTCTTTTTCAGATATAGCCAAATTAGGATTAGCTACATCTAAAGCTATTGCATTATCAATAAGAGTTTTAATAGGATAAAAATTTGCCATTTTTTAATTTCTTTATATTGTTAATTAAAATGCTCTTTCTTGTTTTTCTACATAGTCAATTGCTTCTTTTGTTAAAGCAGCATCAAATTCTTCATCATCTTGTTTATCTTCTGGAATAAAATCCCATAAACATTGGACTGCACCATCTGCTCTTAGTTTTTCTATGTATTTTTCACATAAATAATTCCACATTTCATCTTCATTATATTCGTAACAACCACTTCCTTGAGCTAACGCTGGTTCAAGACCATATGGATTTGGATCCCAATGAGCTGTACTTAAATTGTCAGCTATTTCAAATTGATCAACCTCACTTTCACTTTTTTCTATTTCTTGAATAATAGCATCTTGTAATTCTGGCGTAAGATGTGTATAAACAATTTGTGGTTTTGTAATTTCTTCGACTAACTGTCTAAATTTACTCATTTTTTAATTTCCTTATTTTATTTAGAACTTAAAACTTTTTACTATTTAAGCCGCATACGGATCTGAATCTACTCCATAAATATCTCTACCCCGTGCTTTTTGCTTAAAATATTCATCACTATCATATTGCATACTATCAGGAGCATATTTATATTCTTCATAAGTTAATAATGGATCTTCAAACCAACGATTAAATTCGTCTAAATTAAACCATTCAATAAATTTTAATCCATTTTCTTCGGCTACTTTTCTTTTAATAGGATCTGTAACTGTCCATTGTTTTAAAGCCCGCTTATAATAATCACCCTCTTGTGATTCTAACCATTTTACATCTGCTTGGCAGTTAGGATCAGTTGGATCATATTTTCTTCTTCCATGCGTCCATACTTTACAATAATTCATAAATAAATCTTCAGATGGCACATAAAAATCTGCTTGGAAATGTCTTTTGGTTTCAGGATTTACAAATCTATCATCTGTATATGATATAATTACATCTGGCCATTTTTCTTTTAATTTATCATAAATATAACTTTCATCTTTAGATGAATTATATCCTGATTTTTTATCAAACACTTTTTTATCACCCTCATCTAAGGTATTAAAAGAATGATCTTGACTTAACCATTGTTTTATATCATTTAAATTTTCAAATAAGTCTTTAAATTTACTCATGCATATTAACCTATTAGTTTACTAAAGTCATCTTTACCTGGTTTTGTTGGTTTTAAGTTTTCATAACCAGGATAAGGAACAAACCCACGATAACCTACTTTGCCTTTATTATCAAATCTTTCAATTATATAACTTCTTAGATTTGGATCATTGTATTTTCTTAATGCAGTTAATACTAGATCTTTATGCCCTTTTAATAGAGGCTTATAATTTTCATTTTGTGAACGATGAAAATATTCAATTAAATCTACTGGAAATTCATCTGGATATTCATTGTTTACAGTACTTAACATCGTTTCAATTACAGCATCTGGAAGTATTTCAAATCTACCAATACCTGCATTTAATGTTTTACGTGCATTTCTTAAATCCAAAGTTCTGTATTTAACCGTATCTAATTCTGCATCTATATTCTGTGGTTGATTTACTAATTCTTTAATCTCACCAATATTCATTAAATAAGGGCGTTCATCTGATTCATATTCTTTAACCCATAAAGAATCATTATCTGATAATTTAGTTATATCTGGAATACCAACTATTGTAAATTTATGTCCTCTTTTACCATTTGGATCATCTTTTGCAGATTTATATTTTTCTTTATTATAATAAGATAATTCTGTAATAGGAACAGTATAAAATTTAGGATCAATTCCAATTTTTGGTAAATATACATCTTTTATCAAATGAGCATCTTTAGTACTTACTTTACTTGTATCAGCTTCTTCTAAGGTATTCTCATCTAATTTTTTAGATATTTCTTTCCACCAATCCATTGCAAGTTTTAAGATAATTCTATCATCATTTAAAGCTTTGTTTTCTTTACTTTGTTTATACCATTCTGCGCATTGACGATTGAACAATGTATTTATAATTTTACGTTCATCTGCATCTGGTATTGCATCAATTTTTCTTTTATATATACTTAATGGAATATCATGTTTAGCTATCCAAACAATTGGAAAATTAAGTAAATCTTTAGCAGCAAAACCTTCTTTAGCTTTTTTATAAAGTTTTTTCAATACTTCTTCACGAACTTTATCTGATAAATCATTTAAACCAAACAAATATTCATAATCATCTACCCATTTTTCAAAAGCTGCTTGTTCTTTTGTCTGTTTATCAATTTCTGCTTTGTTTAATTGCTGTTTAACTATATCCCGTTTTTCTGTAGTATCTAATGATAGATCTGGATTATTTTTACCTAAATCATAAATAAGCATTTCATTTTTAGGATTATTATAAATATCTTTTATAAAATCATCTACAGATATAGTTCTTTTTGTACCATTATCAACTACATAAAAGTTTCCTTCGGGTATACGTTTTTCTTCTATATCTACTATTTCTAACGCATCATCTGGTGACACTTGTCTTGGTTCATCTTTTTTAGCAGCTGTAAAATAAGGACTAGTTTTTACAGGACCTCTAACAACAATTAAGCCTTTTGTAGAAGGATCATATAAACGTAAATGAGAATATACAACAGATGGATTAATTCCATGATCAATTAAAAATTCCATCATATCATGTGTATTAAGAGCAGCTTCTGTTGCTAAAGTTTTAAATTTATTCATTTTATTTAGTCCTTATAAATAAGTTTCTAATGATTTTGTTATTGTACTTGGTTTTTTAAGATCATCTTTTAATCTTTTATAAAACTTTTTGATTTCTTTATCTAATTCTGGTGAATATGTATCATATGTATCTTTCCATTTTTTTAATTGATTATCAAAAAGTTCACGGTATTTTTGTTTAATTGGCATACCTTTTGTATCAAGATCTCTTATATTACTAATCTTTTTATCAATTAAGTCTAAGGTAGGAACATCTTCTCCTGCTACTTTTGTTGTAACTAACGCGTTTATAATCTTTTTCCAATCATCAAAATCTTGATTTTCAGAATCTTTTTGTTGATTAAATATATCCACGCTGTTTTTATAATCAGTTTTTATTTTAGAAGCTACATCTCGCCAAGAATTATTGCTATTTGCCAAATATTTATTTTTTAAATTTTCAAGATCTTTTTTAATTTCTATTTCTTTACCTTTAACTAGAGGAATATTAAGTCTTGAATCAATATATTTATTTAAAAATTCAGCTTTATCATTTTCATATTCTTTTTGCTGTTTTTTACTTAAACCTTTTTTATTTAAAAGATCTTCAAAATTAATTAATTCATTATTTGTTATTTGGTTTATTTTATTTTCACTAGCAAAACGAATTGGAAAATTACTCCAATCAGATAAATCTTTTATTAAATCTTCTTTATCATTTTTATAGTTATTAATTAAAATATTTTCAAAACTATCTCTAACTTGTTGGGCTTTATCAGCTGGTAATATAGTTAATAAATTTTTTAACTTTTCTAAATCTTTATCTTTTAATACATTTAATTCTTTAGCTTGATTAATCAAATGTGGAATACCAAAATCTTTTAATACTTCTTCTGGTGTTAATTCTCTTCCTTTTTGATACATTGAATCTTTATTAACTTCTTTCCATCTTAAATATATTTTAGCTCTTTCAGATAAAGAATAATTACCTAAATCATATATATCATAATATTTACTTTCCCAATCTAGATATGCTTTTTCTAAGTTTTCTTTTGCTAACATATCAAAAGCAAGCATAAATTCAGGATCTTCACTATGCGTTTTTTCAAATTTTTGTAATATATTAGCATTTTCAGGTGAATTAATCATACGTTTAAACATATCAACAGTTATATAATATGATTTACCATCTTTATATACAATTCCAGAATCTGTTATATTAACAGGAATTTTTTCAGTAACAATAACTTTATCTGTACCTTTTGGTGTATCAGTAGTTTTTTCTATACCATTTAATACTAAAAGTGTCTCTACTGGAGTATCTTCAAAATTTGGAAGTGTAATCAAATTTGATTTATTATTTAAAGTATTGTGCCATTTTGGTTTACGTTTATCAGCTAAACCAGGATGAATTCCATGTAAAGAATATGCTAAACGTTCATCTAAATCAGCAATATCTTTATTACTATCTATATATGCTGATTTATTTAAATTTAATTCATCATCTTCCTTTAAATCTTCTATATCATCATTAGTTAATTTTTTATCTAAACTTTTCAACAATATATTTGTTAAAGGTTTTGTAAACGCAGGTGATATTCCGAGTAATGAAGATATACCAACGTTAGATAAATTATTTGCTATATTGTTTTGTAAAGCAGTAGTAACTACGCTATCTTCAGTTTTCTTTTTTCTAAATTTAAACTTAGCATTTTTATATTTTTCTGGATTTGTTTCTTTTAATTTTTTAGCCATGGCTTTAGCTAAAGGTAAGGTTCCAGCTATATATTGTTCAATCTTTCCATTAGATAAAGTAATAGTAATAATATAATCATCTAAACTATTTTCATAAAGCGAATAAGTACCTAAATCACTTAATATGTCAATAATTGCTTTTGGATGTTTGTTTTTTAAATAAAAGCAGGTTTTTTCTACTAAGGGATTATCAAATTTATCTATGTTTTCTAATATATACATTAAAGGCTTTTGATTATTTTCAACTACTTTGAAATATATATCATGTCCAGTACTTTCTACTTTAGAATTTAGCATATCACAAGCCTTTTGTAATTCTTGTTTTACTTCACTTGAAAAAGACAAACCGTCTTCACTGCTTAAAAGATCTTGAATAGTAGTAAGAGCATCTTTTGGACTATCTTTACAATCAGCTAAAAGATCATTAACAATTTCTTCTGCGGATTTGTTTAAAAATTTATCTTCTGTAATTTTCATTATATTATTTCCTCTAATGCTTCTAATGATAACTCTTCACTTGCACTACTATAATATGCTTTTTTTAAACGATCTAAATATCCAAGATTACGTAATTTTTTAAATAATGCATTTCCTTGGCCATATTCGCCGTCTTGTTTTAAACTTTCTTTACGAATATTATATAGTTCAGTCCAAACTTCACCAATTCTTTTTGAATCACGAGTTTCAATAGCATCTTCTATTTTTTGAACTATTTCATAATATTGTTTCATGTCAGGTCTTGGTAATAATTGTTCTGCATATTCTGGTTGTACTAACCATTTATCATTTACTACTGAATAAACTGCAGAAGATACAATAGGTTCATTTAAATTTTCAACACCTACTTCTACTGGCATACCTTTAATACGAATTTCATAATCATTATTAAATACCTGTTTTTTGGCAATAAAGTATTTAATTAATATTTCTGCATTGATACCAATTTCTTCAAAATTATAAACTAAATGTAAATCAATATCTGATAAATCATTATAATTAAAGTTTGCACCACTACCTGTAAAATAAATATCAACAGGTTCAATTGCAATACCTAAATCAGTTTTAAATTTATTAGCAATTCTTAATAAAGCTTCTCGTACTTCTGGTTTTAAATGTGTACCTGCAAACAAATCTTGATTCAATTGTTCATGTACCCAACCCCAATGTTCATCCTGTTCAGTCATAAAAGTACCAGACATTGTAATAGCACCAGGATTAGTAATAACACCATCAATAGGTTGATATAAATATCCTAACATTGCTCCATGATTTACATGTTTACCTGGAGCAATTTCATCTACAATAGGAATACCATCTTTCCAACTAATTCTTTTTATAGTATTTTCACAATCACAAGATTCTGATTTTAAATCATTTGGATTACCATTTACAAATTTAGCTCTATAACCTTTAATATAATTAGTTGGTAATTCACCCCAAGATTTAATTTCATTTTGGTCTTTGTTTGCTTTCTTTTGATTTGCTTGTGATTTTGCATAACCTAAATATGATTGTAAATGTCTTAATTTTTGACGTAACCTATCATTGATTTCAAGATAATCATCTACTGTTTTATATGGGCTAGCTTCATTATTTGCAATTAAACCTTCCATATCTTCAATTGCTTGATTAATATCTTTTATTTTAGAGTTATCAGTATTTAATAATTGTACACTATTTAACAAATCTTTTTTGGCTTGCTTAATTTTAGAAACAGCTTCTGTTCTATCTTCTGCTGACCATGTTTTTAGAGTATTTTCATAATCAGGATTTGATTTACCATCCTGTAAAATAGCAATATCATTTTCATAACGTTTTAATATATTTCTTGTTTTTTTATTAACGCGTTCTTCTCCACCTGCCCCTTTAATTAAATTAAGTGGATTTTTTGATAAATTTGAAATAGCTTTTCTATATTCATCCGATTGTTGTTGTAATGGGACTACATCATCTTCTGCAGCAATATCAGCCATATGAGAAACCAAATAATTATCTATTTCATTATTTATTTGTTTATCTTTATGTTGTACAAGAGCTTGTGGATTAATATCAATTTTTTGACCTTTGTTAGCCTCGTCATTCCAATTAACAATACTATTTCTATTTACAATTAATGGTTCATCTTTTGCATCCCAACTCAATAATCCGCCATTGGCTTTTACTTCATCTGTGTTATGTCTAACTATTCTACCATCTACTCTAATTAAAAATTTATTTGGAGCATCTTCTTCACCGAAATATGGATGAGCTTTTAATTTATAAGCACCACGCGCAATTTCTGAATATAAATCATAAACAAAGTTAGGATTACTTCTTAAATAATCATTAGCTCTAATTACATCTCCGTTAAATGGAATGTTTTTCATTACTAATGGTTCAATATCTGAACGAATAGTACCATCATTATTTAATGGAATTATTTCTACTTGATGTTTTCCCCAATCTGGATTTATATAACTATATGTATGCTCTTCTGTAATTACTGCTTCATCTTTCTTTTGATTAATACCAACAGAATTAGGATCACCTTTACGCTTTTCGCGATTTAATTGAGGAATATCATTAAGTAATTGAGTATAATAAGGATTTAATAAATTATTTCCTTTCCATTTTGAAAAAGCTGTACTATACATTAAATAACCATCTAACACAGTTTTTGCATGTTCTTCAATCCAATCAAAAACTTTCTTTTCAAAAACTTTTCTAACAATATACCCACGATCTGACATTTTTTCATAAAATTCTTTTTTATCGTGAAACATACCTGAAACAGTTTTAAAGACTTTGTCTTCTGGATCTAATACAATACCTGTATAAGGTTCATATGCAGAATTATCAGCATATTCAGTTAAATTAACATCTTCTAATTTTGGAAATAACTTTATACTCATAATAAAAAAATCCTATCATAGGTTATTATCTGTATATAGAACTTGAAATTACCTTGTTTTAATTGCTAATTCAAATGAAAAAGTGCCAACAATGGCACTTCTTTAATTACATAGACTCTCTAAATTCTTTATAGGTATTCGTAATACGGCTAATATAAAACTTTTAACATCAGTAGTTAATCTGTTATTGAATATATCTTCAATTGATTTAAGTTGTATATAATCAGTTTCGTCAATATATGGTTTAATATTTTCTACCGTAACTTTATCCAATTGTAATTTACGAATGATACTAACTGTTAAAAATTCTAATTTTGTTCTAGGTTTTTTCATCAAATGCCCAAAAGCTTTGTTCCAATCTGCATTCTCTTTGGCCGAATTGGTTTTTACTTTAACTTTTACATTAATACTTACTTTTGGAATTGAGCGTTTGTCTAAGAATGGATTTACTATTGGCATAAAAATTAGTCCTTTAACTTATAAATTTTGAAATTTTGTATAAATGTCATCTTCTGTAGCATCAAATAATTCATTTTCTACATTAGTTGCATTTAAACATCCTGGTATTACTTTAGAGAAATCAAAATCTTTCTCTTTGATTAATTTGGCTATTTTTTTATCAAAATCAATAATTACTTTTCTACCACAATTAATATTATCTAAGATTTTATTAACGGTTTGGTATGAAAAATATTGATGAATTCGATCTTCAAAATCAAAATAATCAAGTAAAGTCATACTATTTGTTGCTTTACTTTGCAAAGCAACTTTGTTTCCATAATCTCTTTTGATTAAAAATACTCCTTTTATATCCATATTTAATCTTTACTTTCTGTTAGGTATTTCTTTTCTGGAGATAATAAACTTTCTTTTAAAGAGCGATCTAAAGAGGTTTTACTTTCTCTGTGGAATTTAATTAACTTATTTGATATAAAATCATTTTCTAATAAGAATTGCTTTGAAGTTAATGACATACCACTTTCTTCCACATCTTCTATTGAAGCAGAATTTTTTTGTTTAATTTTCTGTTTTATTAAGAATTTGCTTAAATCTTCTGGTGTATCTAAAGAATTTACACTTGAATTTCTACAAATTAATTCAGATATATCTAATGGCATACCTAATTTAACCAACAATTGGTATTGGTTAATATTTGTCATCTGTGGATTAACTTCTTTAAAGCTCTTTACTAATTCTGCAATATCACTATATTTATTAATAGTATCTGCAGAAATTTGTATAGGTTCATTTAAACTTACTTTAACATCTAGTTTACTTACATCATAACCAGCATGAGTTAAGATATTTTCAACTAAGTACATCATACCATCTAATAAAGCTTTCTTTAATGGAATTAATGCACGTTTTAACTTCAAATCCTGAGCTTCTAGTGTTTGAGCAGTAGTAATAACATCTTCACCTACCAAATAACCTTTTGGAAGTTTAGAATTGTTATAAATTTTATCTTTAAAGTAATCTACGTCTTCTGTACTACTTAAATCAATATTAGCTTCAATATGATCAACATCAACTTTTGTACCATCTGCAGCTTTAGGTAAAGTCAATATAGATGTAGCACCTGGAATTTTACGACCAGCTTTAGCACCTGGAGCATCTGTAAAGATTGAATTTAAATACTGTGTTCTAAATTCGTTCATATAACCATAAGCATCCGTAATAGCAGTATCTCTTGGAATTGGTACATAAAATACCAATCTTTGTATTTTACTTGCTCTAGAAATACCTAATAAAGCTTCTAATGTAGACAACTGATCAAATGCAGATCTCATTGACCATAACATACCTTTTCCATATGGTTCTGTTGTTTCATCTGCAATTAAAAAGTGTACAAATTGCCAAGGCTGCCATACATGTGCTACATTATTAGCTGTACCAGTATTTGGTCTAGCAACATAAGCATTTTCATCTGTAGTTTCATAATTAATTACATTTAAATATTCATCAGTGTTTATATTAAAATATTTAGGATTTACAAAACGAATACTCAAATCTTCAACTACATCAATCTGTGTAAAATCCGCATGTTTATCTGTGGCTAACCATTTTTCTAAGTATGGATAAAATAATACCATACCATAATTACCATATTTAGCCAAAGATCTTGTAATGTTTGGTAATCTTTGATAAATTTTATTTTTATATAAAATCTTTTCAACTATTTTTTGTGCTTTAGAATCAGAAATACTAATCTTTAAAGGATTGTCAACAAACCCTTGTGATAATACTTCAGCTACATATGTATCTAAGATTAAACCAACCTCTGCAAGATTTTCATCCATTAAATCAAATGTTTTATAAGCTGCTAATAAACTTGCATAATTTTTGTTATAATAGGTATATGTTTCCATAAAAGAATCATATAAGCCCACAAACTGATCATCAAAATTATTATACTTACTAGCAAGAGGAATAGAAACAAAATTACCAGAATTTGTTTTTCCTATTGCAAATCCATGTTTTTTTGCTAAGCCTTTTAATGTATTATAAGAAATACCTGGATTTGTAACAAACAAAGTATTTGTTTCTTTATCATATGCAGAGTTTTCTAATAATGTTTTACTTAGTGATTTAAATAATTTGCTTGCCATTTTACATTGTTCCCATTTCTAGATTAACATGGATATCAAATCTATTATTAGTTGTTTTATCTACACATTTAATTATACCAGATTGATATACTAGTAAAATAAAGCCTATTGAATAGTTATCTGACAAGATTTGTTCAATAGGTTTAATTATTTGTATTCCTTCAGATGGTGTATAATCAAAATCTGCCCATTTATTATAAATTAATCTACCACTCACAAATACCAAAACAGGATAATTAGGTTCCCATTCTTCAATTAAAGTAGTATCAATTAAAATTCCTGAAGAAGTATTACTAATACTATTTATTTGTAATACATCTCCACGCGCAAAGGGTTTATCACAAACAACTCTTGTCAATTTACTACGCATCCAAAAACAAAAATCATTTTTGCCATCTAGTTGTGATTTAGATGAGGCGTAATAACTAATAACACGAATTGGATAATTAATTTCTGTAAGCATAAATTAGTTCTCTATAGTTTAAAATTAGCCGTTTAATGACTGTTTTACTTTAACACCTTTCTTAGTTTTTTTAGCGACAGCCTTTTTACTTTCATTGATTTTTTGAATTGCTTCATCTTCTGTCAAATCATCAACGTTACCAATAACTTCTTCTACAACTTTACGTGTAGCTTCAGTCATAATAATCTTTTTTTCCCTATGTGAAGGATAGTTAATAAAATCTGTCATATTAGATTCTCCTTTGAATTATTTATTTGTTAATTGTAAACGAATAGCATTTGTATTAATAATAACTGTATCACCTTGTAATACAGTTTCTACTGGGTTTAATGGTAATACGCACCATAATACAAATGTTTCAATTGTTTCACCTGTACCCGTAGAAGTTGTAATCTTATTGAATAAACCAACTTTATCAATTACACGACCATCTACTGTCCAATCTTTTAGGGCAGTGTTAAATGCAATTTCATTTGAATTATATGCTACTCCGCCAACAGCACCCCCACATACAAATGGTTGTTTTGAATAACCGGTACCTTCTGTACTTGGTTCAATAAAATCATCTGTGTTAATATCACCACCTTCGTTAGATAAGCCCAAACCTAAATAAATCTGGTAATTACTAGCACCAGAAAAATAATTGTTTAAAACTTCATTCATAAAGGTATCTTGCATTCCATAATTCATTTTTTATTTCCTTATTTATTAATATAGAACTGATATTGCAGTTGGTTTTACAACAAAACTTGCTGTTGTTATTTGTTTTACATGTAATAATTTTATTCTTCCATCAGCAGCTGTAACACCTTCTTGCCATCCAATATTTTCACCAGCATCTGGAACTTCTTGTACAATATTTGGATCACTAGGACGCTCATAAATATCTTCACGATAACCCTTAGTAAGTGATACAGAATTGATATTAAAATACATACAAGCCATAGCACGAATATTACTATATCTTGTTGAATTAACATCATCAATAACAAAGTACAAAATACTATATAATCTATCAAATTCACTAGTACGATGAATAGATTGACGAGATGGTACACAATATGCTATTCTAGTATAGGTTTTACTACCACTCAATTGTTTCATTTCTGTACTTAAAACAGTCCATTCTCTTGCTAAAATTTTTTCATGTGAATTATATTCTGTTAATATAATTCTTGAATTTTTAGGCAAATGTAATTTAGTTGGAATGATTATTTCTAAAGGATATAATCCTTCAGTACCATCTGCTGACATACCTTCTGCAGAAACATTTTGACGATATTGTTCAAATCTTGGTACAATTGATTCTGTTGTAATATCAAAATCATCATCTACAAAATTTGAATATTCATCAACATTATTTTCATATTTTGGAGTTTTAATTAATGCTTTAATTCCATAATTAGAAAATATTGCTTCATCTCTTAATGCTGCTGCATATTCAGGAAAACTTGTAATATAAGCATCCCTTAAATTAAAGGCAGAAAAGTCTATTTCATCTAATTTTGATTTAATTTTTACCATGATATATCATAGAACTTGTTAAAATAATAAAAAACCGGTAACTATAAATTACCGGTCTGGTCAAAGGAGAAACTTTATTACATTCCAGGCATAGCTTCAATACCTAAAGACAATCCTTGATTTTCAACAGGATCTTCTGTAATACATACATCAGAAGTTAAAATCAAGCTAGCGATAGAAGTTGCTGCATAAATAGCACCTTTTGTTGCTTTAACTGGATCAATAATACCGGAATCAATTAGGTTAACTAATTTTAAATTTCTTGCATCATATCCATAATTAATATTTTTCTTTTCTAAGATTTCTTTCTGGATATTATCAAAAGAAATACCTGCATTATCTAAAATTGCTTTAAATGGAGCCTTTAAAGCGTTTTTAAAGATTTTAATACCAAGTAATTCATCTGTATTTGTAAGATCTTTAAAATGTTCTTCTAATTCTTCAGAAATCACTAAGATTGGATTTCCTGCGCCTGGTAAGAAGCCTTCTTCTAATGCTGACTTACAAGCCCATTGAGCATCATCTACACGATCTTTTAATTCACGAATTTCTTCTTCAGATGATCCACCAACCTGAATAATTGCTACACCAGTAGTCAAAGCAGCTAAACGTTTATTTAACATATCTTTTTCATACTGATCAGAATCTTTGGTTGCACCCATAACACCACGAATACTATCTACGCGTGCTTTAATTTTTTTCGGATCACCTTTACCACCCCGAATAATTGTTTCGTCTTTTTTAATAATAATTTTTTCACAACTACCCATATTAGCAGTAGAAAACATTTCTAATTTCATTCCCATAGGATCTTCGGCTACTTCTGCACCCAAATAAACTCCTAAGTCACGTAGCATTTCTAAACGGCGATCACCATATCCAGGAGCTTCGATACAAGCAATTTTTGAATTATTACGTAAGCGATTCATAACTAAACCTTGTGTAACATTACTATCAAAGCCTTCTGCAATTAAAATTACAGCTTGACCATTTGCAATAGCCGGTTCAATTACATTTACTAAACTTTTAAAATTACTAATTCTTGCATTACACAATAAAACCATAGGATTTGTATATTCTGCAGTTTGATTTTCATAATTAGTAATAAAATATTGAGAAGTCCAACCTCTATCTAAAGTCATACCTTCTTTAAATACAAGATTAATGTTTCTTTCTTTTGTTTCTTCTACTGTTACAACACCAGATTTACCTACCTTTGTATATGCTTCTGCAACAATTTTACCAAGTTTTTCATCACCGTTTGCAGAAATTGTAGCAACTTGAATTAAGCGTTCATCAGTATCTACTGGAGTTGCGATTTCATCTAATCTACTAATTACATAATCCCTTGCTTTTTCAATACCTTTCTTTAGAGAAGTACGATTAATAGTAGCAGTATCAGAAGCTAATTCAATTTGGCGAACACCATTGTTTACAAGAGCTTGACCTAATACACAAGCTGTTGAAGTACCATCACCAACAGAATCTAATTGTTTTTGTGCAATAGAAATAGCAAGATCAGCACCTAATTTAATTTTTTCATCTTTAGGTGACAATTCTTTAGCTACAGAAATACCGTCTTTAGTTAAAATAGGTAATTTATCTTTACGCTGAATAATTACAGTTTTACCCGCTGGACCCAATGTAGATTTAACTGCATTACCTACATAATTTAATCCTTCTACAAGGGCTTTTTGAGCGTCTTTACCAAAATGTGCAGTACGTGACATAATATTTTCTCCTTTTCTATAAAATTAATCTTCTAAAATTTTACCTTCTACTTGTTTTGCTACAATATCAGATTGCATAACACGGATTAAAGGAATAGAATTGAAATTAACTTTAGTACCAGAAATTTTTGGAAATGCAACAATATCACCAGTCTGTACACAAGATTGTACAAAATTACCATGATCAAAATAGCCTTCCGCTACAGAAATAACTTCACCAAATGTAAAATCATCGTCTAAAGAATTTGGTAATAGCATACTTCCTTGTCTAGGTTCTTGCTGAATTTCTTTAACAAATACATTGCTGTTTATAGCAGCATACATTTTATCCATAATAAATTTTCTCCTTTTTGATTTACTTAAAAGCCAAAGAATTCTTTAACTTTTGTCCAGAAAGATTTTTTTACTGGAGCTACTGGAGCTGCAACTGTAACTTTTACTGGCTTTGTTGTTTTCTTTGCTTTACATGTAGATTTTTTAGCACATTTGCAGTTAGTTTTTTTAACTGTTTTCTTTGTTGCTACTTTTTTTGTTTCTTTTTTTACTTTTACCATTTTAATTTCCTTTATTTTATGGTTATATTATATAGAATTACATTTTTTCTAGAACTATACAAAAATTAATTGGAATGTGCCGTTTTTATATAATATACAATTAGCATGTGCCCAATTAGAAATTGAAGTTTTATTATATGATAATTTTAATTTAGATAATGTACCTACTACTACTCCACTTTCTTTAATTTTTGGACTATGTGTATGACCTGTAATTGATTTATCATAACTTTTTACATAGGCATTTGTATTTCCTTTAGCACCAGCAATACCAGCGTCTCCATGTTTTCCAACTTCATACCCTTTTATTTCATAACTTTGTTCTGGATCTAGAAATTTAATGTTTTTATTAAATAAATTTGCAGGAAATATTGGATTACCTTCTGCAATGTTAGCAAATAATTGGCATCCTGCTACTCTATTTGCAGGGTTACTTTTTACAAATTCACCTTCATTTAGCCATTTTATCAAAAATTCATCATGATTAGAATGTACAATTCTAAAAATAGATTTAGGACAAGATTTTGCTAACTTATTTATAATCTCTACACTACACATTATTTCTGTTTTTAAATCTTTTGTTTCTGGTGTTAGATTTAAAATTTTAGTTAATGCTCTATGTTCATCATAGTGATTAATACTTTGATAACTCATCCAATCATGAATCATAACATCATCTGGATTTAATTTTTGTAGTAATTTTATAGTATTATCTAAAGCAATCATATCAGTTTCTGGTGCATGTAAATCGCCTAATACCATACAAGAAACTAATTTATCTCTCATAGCAATACCTTTAGAAGAATATGCAGTATTTAAATCATAAACAAATCCTTCTGAATCCATTTGTAATTGACGAACTATATAACGAGATTTTTGTTGATTCCATTCTAATCTAATACCACCTAATGTATGATTTTGAGCATCTAAATGCCCAGAAATATTGGATTTATAATTAGGTAAAGAAATTGTACCTGTACTTAAAGCAATTTTATAAGAATGAGAATGATCGCATGGTAAGGTTTCTAAATATTGCTTTGGTGAACCGACAATAATTGTATTTAAACCTTTTGATAATTTATCTAAATTTTGCAAAGGATTTTTACTTGTAGCTGGAATTAAAAAATCAGCAGCTTTACATCTTGTATCTTTTTCAAAAGTTAAATCAGTTACTAAATATTTTTTTAATAAATCATAATCTTCTTTAGAGAAATGTGTATTACAGGCTAAAGCTTTATTCCATAATATATATAATTGGCATTTTTCTTCTTTACAATATGCGATTAAAGTATTTAAGCAAGTATAATCAACTTTAGATCCATCAATAACAGAAGTAATTACAACATTATTTATTGCTTTTTTTACAACTTTTTTAATTTCATATCGGTTTAAATTGATAGTACTAGAAACATCTTGAATAAAGCTTTTCCAAGTACCCCATAAAGCTTCTATTTTAGAAGAACTATATTCTCTGATATCATTTAATTTACGATATTCACTTCTAGTCAATGTATGATTAGCAGCTTTACAAAGTTGTTTAAAATGTTCTTTAATATCTTCGTTTATCATTATTTTTTCTTATTTTTTTGTGGTTGGTCTTGTTTTTCTAATGCATCAATTTTCTTTTTTAATTCTTTATAATTTCTATTTCTATAATCATCAAATAATTGTTCAAAACTTTCTGCATCTTCATGTAATTGATTTATTTTAGATAGATCTTCATCGATTATTGCATCACACAATCCATATTCAATACATTGTTCTGCATTTAAGTATCCACGCTCATCTAATTGTAAATTTCTTAATTTTTCAGCAGTTAAACCTGGACAAGATTGTAAATATAAGTTATCTATTCGTTCTGCATAATCTTTTGTTTGTTCATAAATTTTTTCAATTTCACTATGGCGTTCTGTTAATGACCACATAGATCCAAAATGAATAAAATGTCTTGAGATTTTTGTAATTTTACGACTATCACCTTGAATAGCAATAACTGAAGCAGCACTTGCTGCAATACCCATTACAAAAGTATTTACTTGAATTCCATTTAATTTTGCAATGTTAATCAATCCTAATATAGTCATCATAACATATACATCACCACCTGGACTGTTAATAATAAAATTTAAAGGTGTATCAAAATTCTGAGGATTTGTAACAAAATCATATAAATCACCAATAAGATATGCACAAGAATTATCTGAGATTTCATCTAACAAATATACTGTATTTTTATACATATAATTTTTAGGTGAATCTTTAGATAAAGACATATTATTTCCATCCCAAGACATTTTTTATCCTTTAATTATTTAATAAATATGTTTGAAGTTCATCTAAAACTGTACCTGTAGAGTAAAGTTTATAAATTTTATAACCAGTATCAAAACCAAAATCTGTTAATAGCTTTTTATAATTTTTAATACCATTAGTTCCCATCTGATCTAATAATTGAGTTTCATACCTACTTGATACGTCATAAATATAATCACATAAAACAGAAGGTATATATTCTTTAATATCAATTTGTGGAAGAGAATAAATATAGACGGTATTTAATTCTTTTGATAAATCAAACCAAGAATACATATACCCTTTAGAAAGAGTATTAGGATAGTAATGCCAGTATAAATAAGAAAATTCTTGCATAAATACTCCTTTTATCTATTATATTGAACATATAAAAAGAGTAAGAATTTTAAAGAAAATTTCCATTTTATTAAGTTTAAGTTCTATATAATTCAAAAATCATAAATCTTTGGTAAAACAAGGATTTTATTTTTCGATAGTTCTATTTCTAAGAAAAATATTTAAACCTATTAATTTTTTATAAAGGTATATATAAATGGAAAAAACTGTTAAAATTCGTTCAAGTTTTTTGTCTACAATGAATGAAGCTTTGCAAAAATTAAAACTAAATGATACAGTTAAAGAATTTACTCCAGTTATCGTTGAAGCAGATGGTAAATTCTCTTCTATAGTTAAAACTGATTCTGATTTTAATCCTTCTACTCCAGGACTTGAAATAGATACATTAGATAATGAATCAGAAGAAGCAAAAGAAACAAAAGAACAATTAGTTAACCAAGCTAAAGATACTTTAAAGCAAACATTAACAGCTTCTTCCAAATTAAATGATATCTTAGAAAAGATGAAAAAACTATCCCAAGATAAAGATAATAATACTTGGCAAGTAAATAAGCAAGGTAATACAGCATCTTTAGAAAATAAGAATGCTCAAATATTTAAACAAAATGATTATCTTTGCTTATCACATTCTGGTAAGATTGAATTATTTAAATCAGTAAGTGAATTAAGAGATTGGTTAAAAGAGCATAACTATCCCTTGCCTGATGAATCTATCGTTATACATGAATCTGTAGATATGAAAGAAGAAGAATCAGAAGGTAGAAATTGGTATGATTTATTAATTGCAAATAAAGCTAATTCTAATCCGGAACCCTCAAAAAGTAGAATTTTAGACGATAAAACCAAAAGTAAATGGTCAAAAATTATTAATGATTATGATAAAGATTACTACGATAATATTATTTCTACAGCTAACTTATCTGATGAAAAACATACGCTTGAAGCAAAACTATCTTGGTTAGAAAAATATGTAAATAAATTATCAGAAAAACGTGCATTAACAGGTGTATTACCTGATCCAGAAGAAGAAAGAAACTATCAAGATAAAAGTGATGATTTAGAAGAAACTAAAGAACGTTTAAAAGAATTAAATACAATTTTAGCAGAAAAAAATAAACAAAGTTTAGAGTTTAAAAAGAATAACGTAGAAAGATCTGATGAAGTATATAATTTACGTCGTGAATTAGTTGCTGATAAACAATTAAGAGATAAACTTGATAAAGAAGAAGATCTTTTACAGCAAGGTGTAGGTAAAGCTATTAATAAACAAGATTATCAATTTCTTTCTAAACAAAAAGAACCTGAAAAAATTGGTAAAATGCCAGGTGCTAAATACGATGAAGAAATAGAAGAATGTGGTGTTGGTACAGCTACTGCTAATTTAGGTTCTGCTGTTGCTTATGTTGGCAATAAAGAAAAAACAGAAGAAACAGAAATAGATGAAGCTTTTAATTATACTCCAGATGGTAAAGGTGGTTATGATCCAGCTGGTATTAGAGCACAACGTGGCAAAGCTGTAAATGCATTCTTAGCTTGGCTTAAGCACAATGAACAAAAAATCAGAGATGGCGAAATTATTTTACCTGATGATTTTTTAACAAAATGGGATGAAATAAAAAGTACATTCTTCCAATATAATATAGCAGATGAAGGTGGTCGTAAATATAAAGGCCTTTTAGATTATTTAAGTCAAGATTATGCTAGAAAATTATTACAAACAGAAGATCCTATGTTTAATGCTTTAGATGTAAATAAACAAAAAGAAGCAATAAAGGCTAGAGCATTAGAAATTCAAGAAAACCCGGATAAAAAATTTATTGATATTTTCAATAAAAATATGGCTGATAATTTAGAAGATGGTCATAAATTTGTTCCACGTGTATCTTTATCTGATACAAATGATGGATCAAATGTTAATTATAAATTAAGAAAAGAATGGGAAAAGAATAAACTTGATGAATTATATCAAACAGATGCAAAAGTTCAAGCTAAATTTAAGCATTTTCACGCTGTAGAAGATATGATCAAAAAAATGTCAGCTAAAGGATTTAAAGGATTTGAAAAAGATCCATTACCAGGCTTTAGTGATGAAGAAAAAGCAATCTTAAAAAAGAAAAAAGTTGATATTAATGATTATTCTCCTGAAGAATTACATGGTATAGCTAAATTGTTTATGAAAAAGAAAACAGAAAGTGTAATTTTTGAATCAGCTGAAAAACACCCTTGGTTAAGTAAAGTTTTAGGTCAAAGATTAACAGAAGATGATAGTCCGGCTGATTTTGCAACAGGTAGTCCTATTTCATCTGATATGGATTCAAGTGATTTAAGTTCAACAACTACATCTTCAACAACTACTACTGATATTCCAGATGTTGATTTAGGTACTTCTGATTTTACAGATAAAAAAGATTTTGGAGATATTGATGTTAATGTTAGGGGTGATTATAGTCCAGATGAACAAGAAGATATAGATATTCAATTACCAAATATGCCAGAATATGAAATTATTGATGTTTTAATGGATGATGATAATCCTGATGATATAAAAGTTAAAGTTCAAGATATAGATACTAAAAAAACAGAAATGAAAAATTTAGAAGATATTGATGTCTAAATATAAATCTTAATAAAAAATTAAGCAGGCTATTTAAACCTGCTTTTTATTTTCTTCGCGCGCGTGCGTATATATAATAATATAATATATAATTAATAATAAAAATATATAAATAAATAATAATAATATAAAAAATAATATATAATATATAAATTAAAAAATATAAATAATAAATAATTAAATTATAAATAATATATTATTTTCTTTTATTAAACTTTTCTTTTAGAATTGGAAAATTTTTTGAAATTTTATCATCAAAAAAGTATTCTAATTAATATGAAGAATGATATTAAATTAGTTATTTTACCTTTATACAGAAATAATTGGAATTATCCGTATTATTCTTTTAATTCTTTAAGATCTAAACAAGATACTTTAAATTTACCATGGTTAGAAAAAGAATTACCTCAATTATATTTTAAATTTAATGTTTTAAGCATTTCTATAGAAGGTGGTGAAATTTCTGAACTTTCTGATTTTTATTTTGATTTACTATTTAGATTATTAAAAATTTATAGTACAAATATTACAATTTGTACAAGTTTTGTAAATTATAATCGTTCTTTGATTGAAGGTGCTGATATTATTAAAGTCAATTATAATTTTAATAGTTATAGTGAAGATACAGATAAAGTATTTCAAAATATTAAAGCGGCTGTTTCTACAGGTAAAATTATTAATTTAGAATCTTTAGATATTTCAGTAGAAAGTAACCAATTGGAAATTATTACTAAATTAAATAAATTAGGTATTAAAACTTGGAAAATTAATCCTTATCAAAAAACTGAATATAGCCAATTACCAAATATAGGATATTCTAATTATGAAAAAATAATTGCAGATTATTTAAAATTAGTTCCTTATATGCAGTTTAGTTTTATAAATAAATTAGAAATAGAAGGGATTATTAAAACAGAAAATTTTCCTATAAAGACAGTATATATTTTACCAACAAATAAATTTGCATTAGGAAGTTTTGATCCTATGGGTAATTTTTATTTAGACGAATATGAAGATTTAGATGAATTGGAAAAAAACTTAGAAAAACTTCAATCTAAACAGATTCTATTATGTAAGGATTGTATTTATAAAAACGAATGTTTAGCAGATAAATATTTTAATCCAAACTATATTGGAAATTCTTGTAGTGGATACAAAAATTTAATCAAACAAACAAAAGGTAAATAATATGAATTTACAGTATTTGCTTCTAAATGATAAAAAAACTAATAATGAAAAGTTAAATTCTTTTTTAGAAGGAGTTGCTGAATTACTGAAACGGTCAAAAGTTAAGTTTTCAGATAAAAAAGTTATGCTAGGGGATACTGGTTATTATCATAATTGTTTACCAATTGTACCAGAATCTCGTGATTTATTAAAGAAAGCCAATAATGTTTGTAGAATGTATGTTAATTGGAAAAGAGAACAATTTCCAGATATGACAACTCAAGAAATTTGTGATATTTTAAAACCACAATATGGATTTAATATTAGTGTTGTAGACAAAGATTATACTAGAAATAATTATAAAAATAAAGAATCTTTTTGGGTTGTATTTGATAGTGAGAAATTAGCTAAAAAGAATATGGAATTGTTTAATAAAATGTTCCGTACAGCCATTGAACAAAATGCAATAGATGAATATAAACGTTTTAAACAGAATCCTATGAAGCGTCCTTTGACATATGATAAATTAGTTGATAATGCTTATGAATTATATGATATGGTTGATCGTGGAGAAGTATAATGCAATTTAATATTACTAAATTAGAAATTGAAAATTTTCGTAGTATCCAAGATAAAGTAACCTTGAATGTAAAATCAGGGTTATTTTCTATAGAAGGAATTAATTATACAGAAACTAACTCTACAAATGGAAGTGGCAAATCCACATTGATTTCGGCATTATTTTGGGCATTAACAGGATCATCTCTGACTAATGAAGTATTAGCAGATGAAGTAGTAAATCTTAAAGTAAATAAAAATTGCCGTGTATCTGTTTATATTAATACTGACAAAGATGAAATTAAAGTTACGCGTGTTAGAAAAGATACAGTAGCTGGTAATAATTTATTTTTAGAAATTAATGGGCAAGATTTGAGTTGTCATAAAGTAATAGATACGCAAGATCGTATTAATAAGTTAATTAAAATTCCATTTGATTTGCTTAGAAATACTATTATTATGACTTCTGGTATGGATTCAGCTTTTTCTTCATTAACTCCGCAACAGCGTATACAAACATTAGAAAGTATTCGTGATTATTCTATTTGGGAAAGAGTTAGAGATGAAGCTAATAAAGATAGTAAAGAATATACTTCTCAAATCTCTTCAAATAATTCAAAGATAGATGTATTAAAAGGTAGAATTAGTACATATAAAGAATTTTTAGAAAAAGCTAATACTACTTTAGAAAATTCAGTAGATACAACACAATGGGATACTGAAATAAGTAAGAATAAAGAAGAGCTTAAAAAATATGAAGAATTGATTAAAGAACAAGAAATTAAAGTTAATGAATTTGACAATAGTATAATTGATAGTTCAGATTTAGTAAAACAAATGACTGCAATTACAGATGAAGTAAATGTATTAAAATCAAAAGTAAAATATAAAAAAGAAGCTCTAATAAAAGAAATTAATGATTTAGAATATAATAAGCGTGACTTAGAACGTGAAAAGGCTATTTTAGAAAAATGGTTTACTAATGATACTTGTCCTACTTGTGGTAAAAAATTAGATCGTACAGAAAAAGAAATAGCAGATAAGTCTTATAAATTAGAAGCTTTTAAAAATACTATAACAGATTATGTTAACAGTATTGAAAGTAAAAAGAATAATACAGAATTGGCAGAATTAGAACAAGAAGTTGAAACTGAAATTGAAAAGAAAAGAACAGAATATAAAGAATTACAGTATAAAGTAGAAAATGCCAAAGAATTACAAGAAGAAAAGCAGCGTAATTTTAATGTATTACGAGATAAATTATTAGAATATAAATCGCATAAAACAAACGCTGAAGCTGTTATTCATATGTATGAGAATAAGAAAAAAGAAGCAGAAGATAGAATAAATGAATATAAAGAAAATATAAAGAAATATATAGAAGAAATTACAACAGCAGAAACTCAACAGAAAGAATTAGAAGATAGTAATACAATATTAGCCAATAAAAAATTATTGTCTGATTTTTATTATAAATTACTTGGAGCTAAAGGAGAGTTACGCCCTTATCTATTAAATAAAGATATTACTTATTTAAATAATCGTATGCAATTTTATATTGGAAGATTTTTCAAAAATACAGAAGTTTCTTTATTACTTAATGGCGCATCTATTGATATAAAAATACAAGCAGATGGTGTTACTAAATCTATTTCTAGCTTATCTGGCGGCGAAAAGAAGCGTGTAGATATTAGTATTCAATTAGCTTTATATGATTTAATTCAAACTGTATCACAAGCAAGATTTAATTTACTTTGCTTAGATGAAATAGAAAGTTTATTAGATCCGATTGGTTGTGAACAATTAATTGAAATTATAGAAGATAAAGCAGAAAATATAGAAACTGTTTGGTGGATAACTAATCATCCATCTGTAAAAGAATCAATACCGCAAAAAATATTAGTTAAAAAGATTTTAGGTAAGACAGAAGTGGAGGAAATATAATGAAAATTTTATGTTTTAGTGATATTCATTTTCATCATACTCATCGTTTTTCTCATATTACTTCTGAAGGTTATACTGTAAGAGAATTAGAACATTTATCTTGTGCAGATGACATAATTAAAATTTGTCAAGAAGATAGTATAGATAAAATAGTTTTTGTTGGTGATTTATTTGGTCCGGTTGGGGATAATATTTCTACACAAACTTTATCTGCAGTTTGTGAATTTGTAGAAAAAATAAGTAAAATCAAACCTTTAGATATGATTGTTGGTAATCATGATTTGAGTGCAAGTACAAATTATAAAAATGTACATAAACTTATTCCATTTAAATATTTTGATAATGTGACAGTATATGATAAGCCAACAGAAATAAGTAACTTTATATATATGCCATATTGTACTTCTGATGAATATGCTACTTCAGTATTAGAAAATATTAAAGATAAACAAGATAAGATAGTATTTTCACATCTTGAATTAAAAGGTATTAATTTAGGCAATGGTATAGAAACTACTCATGGAGTATCTTTAGAATTATTAAAGCAATTTAAAATGACGATACAAGGTCATTATCATGGTAGTGGTAGTTATGCTAAAAATATTCAAGTGGTTGGTTCTACACAAAGATTATCATTTAAAGATCCTGGTAAATCAAGAAATAATATTATTATTTATGATACAGAAACTAATAAGATTGAAAGAAAAAGTTTTAGTTGTCCAGATTGGTTAACTTTTACTGATGATAACATTGATCAGATTTTAACTATAAGCAATGATAATTATGTAAAAGTAGAAGTTAGTTCAGATATATTAATTACACCTGAAATTGAACAAAAACTAGCCCAGGTTAAAGGAAAAGATATTCATATAGATTTAACAAGGCTTTCTTTTGATAAACATTCTACGGCTGATATTACGCAAGCTAATAGCGAAGACGATGAAGTAAGTATTATGAAACAATTTATAGAAAAAACAGATAATACTGAAGAACAAAAAGAAAAATTATTACAAGAAGGTATTCGTTTGTTAGATAAAGCGAAAATTTAATATTCGAATTGGAAATTTTATAAGAAAAAATTAAATATAAAATGCGTTCTATATAATGACAGAGGATAACTGTCTAAAACCTCTTAACAACAAACATAAGGAATAGAAAATGAAACAAATTAATATGGAATGGATGGAATCATTATTAAAAGATGATAAACAAGCAAAAAAAGACGCAGCCCCAGCATTAACTCCTATTGATTGGGTACAAAATGGTAAAGCTTTTAAACGTGAAGTAAAGTTTAAATTATTGCCAGGTAATTCAAAAGAAAATAATATTTTTTCTACTATTGCTGCTCAGCATTGGAATTTAGGTCCTAATAAAGATTTGCATATGATTTGTCCTGAACAAACAAGTCATTTGAAAAATTTGGGTATTAAATGTCCAATTTGTGAAGCCAAGCGTAAATTATTAGCAATGGGCTTTAAAGAAGATGAATTAAAAACAGAGGGTAAATATGGTCCAATACCTGTATTTGATCCTGTATTAACTTCTAATATTAAAGCAGTTGTTTTGGATACAGATTTAAAGAAAGATTGGGATCAAGCTCATGTTTCTATTTTGCAACAAAAAGGTACTTATTTAACACGTTGGTTAGTTGAAAAGTATATGGATGCTGAAACACCTGACTTATTACAATGGGAAGCAAGTAATACAATTCGTTTTTATCGTTCAACTGATAATGGTAAATGGGAACGTGAAATTAGTTTTGGCCAATTTATGCCATCTGCAGAGGTTGTTGCTAAATTAAAAGAAGAAAATGAAAATTTAACTTTATCTGATGTATGGAAAGCACCTTCTGATGAAGAAATGTTGAAGATGCGTCAAGTTGCAGAAGATATGGTAAATGAATATGTAAATGCAAAAAACGCTATAAATAATAATACAGAAATTGCAGATACTATGCCTTTCTAAACCTTATCTTTGTTGTGTGTAAGTAGTATGGGTGGAGAGTTATGACTTCACCCAACACTACTATAAAGGATATGATGAAAAGAACGCCGTTAAAACCTAAAAAATTTTATACATTAAAGAAAAGTCCTTTAAAAGCCAAGAAAAATTATATTTTAAAAAAGACAGAATTAAAAAAACCAGAAGATTATGAATTAAAAAAACAAAATGATAAAGCTAAAGATAAATGGGAAGAAGCTAGAAAGGTTTGTATAGAAAGATATAAAGGTAAATGTATAGTTTGTGGTAAAAAAGGTACACAAGTTCATCATATACATTTAAGAAGTAAGCGTAAAGATTTGTTATATAATCAAAATAATTTATGTTTGCTTTGTGACAAGCATCATTTTCATCAGGGTACAGATAAGTATCAGTTACAGTGTGAAATTATAGCGATTGCATTACATATATCAGTAGAAGAATTATTAAAACAAGCAGAACAGAAGGAGGATTAAATGGCAGAATTAGAATTTGATTTAGATAAAGTAGAAGCTTTAAATTTTGATACATTAGCTCCTCAATTACAGTATATATTTAAGTCAGAAGCAGATATTGCTAATTTTATTCAATTTCTTAAAAATATTCAAAAGTTTGTAAGCCTTTCTAATGATAAGCGTCATACTACTTTGATTGAGTTAGGTTATTTTAAATCACAAATTCAGCGTTATGAAAGGCAAATTGCTGGATTGATTGCAAAAAGAAAAAACGCTGTAGCTAAAGCAGGAATTAAAAAAGCAAAAATGGTTGGTGAAAAGATAACAGAAAATATAGTAACTTATTATTCTGAAGAGGATACTTCTATTGATGGATTAGAAGAAATCCATAATGTTGTAAAATGTTGGAGTGATTATATGGTTGACTTAACATATTTATGTGGTCAAACAAATAAAATGCTTGGTAATTTTCTGAATTAAGTTTTGAAATGGAAAAATAGTAGTCAATAATAGAAAATTGACTGCTGAAATTTTTTACTTTTTTATTATAATTAAAATGTGTAAAAAAATAATAAAGGAGAAATCAAAATGAATTTATTAGAAGCGCCTTTGTGTGTTAGAACAAAATTAAAAAATCCATATGATTTAGGTTTAATTGCTGCTGAGATTATGCAAAGATATTCACATGATCCAAAAAAACAAACAGGTGCAGCAATTATTGATAAAAATTATAATATTTTTGGTTTAGGTAGTAATACTTATCCAAAAGGTAAGGTAGTATTATTTAAAGATCAAGAATTATTAAAAAGTAATAATTTTGATAATGTACATCGTTTTCGTTTAGAGCATGCAGAACGTAATGCTATTGCTTTTGCTACAAGAAATGAAAATCCATTACATGGTACTACAATGACTGTAAGTTATACACCATGCGTAGATTGTGCGAATAGTATTTGTAATGCTGGTATTACAGAATTAGTTGATGCATCTGTACCTGATTTTTCTCATCATCGTTGGGGTGCAGGTTGGGAATATGTAGTTAAAGATTTATTTCCTCGTTGTGGTGTTAGATATGAAAATTATACAGTAGATCCAAATGTTAAAGATAGTGTTCTATTTGTATTAGAAAATCTAATTGATAAATATTATACTCACAGCAAATAATAAAAGGAGCTGCTATGGCAGTAAAAATACAAGGTAAGCGTTTATCAAAGCGTACTAATTATAAGCAGAGTTTTAAAAAATTTATTGATTCTGATTATAAAGATTTAGATGCTTTTAGAAAGAGCTGTAAAAACGATGAAAATTTGTTAATATATACATGTTTAAAACCAGAGGAATTAAATAAGTATATTGAAGGTATGAAACAAATTGAAGGTTTAGAAGCTCAGATTAAATATTTGAAAAGAGTAGACATTCAGCCTGCTATGAATGAAACTGAAGAACGCTATGAAACTTGTATTTTATCTATAGCAGAATATTTAAAAAATTACATTACTTTTAATGGTTTTGTAATGAATAATGCTAGTGGTAGTGCAGAAGATTGGGCGTCTGAGTTTTGGTTAAAATATGCTAAGATTTGTAAATTCTACAGAGATCGCTGGTTTCATCGTGAAAGATTAAAGAAAGAATCTACTGTAGTATACAATCCAGTATTATATAAAGAATTTATTTATATATGTAGAATGGCAATTACAGGTGAAAGGAGACATCAAGCATTTTTAGCTACTCAACGCCCAGAATCTACTTTGTTTAGACCTTCGTTAGATTTTAGATTAGATTCTAAAAATAATAATGATAAATCGTTAATGGATATAGTTAAAGATCCAATTACTGATTTAGATACAACAGTGGATACATTTAATATTACAGAAATAAAAAAGAAAGCTCTTATGCTTAGTATGCAATATGAAAATGGTAAATATACAAATGATATTGCTACTTTTTATGAAAATGAAGATGGTGGGCAATTAAGTAAAAAAGTAGTAATACTAGGAAAGATATTTTTATATAAAGCAGGATTAAGAGCACCAAAAGTATTGAGTTTTATTAAATCATTATCAAATACTTATAAAGCTAGATTTAATATAAGTCCTGCTTTAATAACAAAACAAGTAAATGATATGAAAAATAAAAAAGTAGCAAAGATTCCTAGTTATGCAGATATTTTAGAAGATGGTGGTAAGACTAGATTAGGTTTAATTTTAAGAAAAAGAGGTACTGTAGAATGAAATCAGAAATTTGTGCTATTTTTGCCATTGGTCCAGATAATGTTATAGGTATTGAAGATAAAATGCCTTGGCATAGTAAGCAAGACTTTTATCATTATAAACAAATGACTAAAGGTTATCCTTGTATATTTGGTGATAGAACATTTTTTGGATTACCGGATTATCCTTTGAAAAATCGTTTAAATATTGTTGTTAGTTTTGAATATAAAGCAGGTCAGGCTGTTTGGATAGGTAAAAAGAATGAAGATGAAACTAAAGAATGGTTAGGTGGTATTATACAAATGCCAAGTCTTGAAGATGCAGTAGCCTTTGCTTCTAATTATTCTAAGATATTTATTTGTGGTGGGAGATCTATTTATAAATATTGCTTAGAAAATAATGTAGTAGATAAAATTTATTTAACTAAAGTAGAAAGTAAAACTTTATCAGAGGATATAACCAAAGACCCTGATAAATATATTAGATTTCCTTTAGACATTGAAGAATATACAAAAGATTGGAATTGTAAAGAATTAAATTATTCTAATGAAGAATTACCAGAAGAAGAAGGAGATATTTTGGTTAAATTCTATGAATATACAAAAATTAAGAATAGTTGAGTTCTATTTATAGTCGGATTTTTTGATATATCGTTAAGATTTATTATTTTTTCAGTGTTACACATCCGACAGTCTTCCCGGTGGTTATTTTCCTCCTTTTTGACCACCGGGTTTATTTTACCTATAAAAATTACAAATTAATTAAAAAGTTCTAATTAAATATTAACTATAATAGGTATTCTCATATGTCAACAGTAACAAAAGTTATACACAGATTTGTCCGTGCTAGAAGTGATTATATGTTAGGTGGGGAATTATATACACAAATAATTCCTGCAAATACACAAGTATATTCATATGAATTAGTAGAAGATGGTGATCCTCAGAATCCTGATGATTATAGATTATATTATGTTTTAGGTACAGGTGGTAGTACATATTTAGAAATTGCAAATGGTGAAGGTGTCGATGAAGAAGGTAATCCATTACCAGAATTATCAAGAGAAGTTTTAATTACTTCTAAATCTCAATTAGATGCAATTATAGATGGTATTATTCAATTAAATTGTGTTACATATGAAAATGTAGATAATCATAAAACAGTTAATTTAGGTGAAAATAATACTATTACTGTTATGGTAGATGATGTAGCCTATGAAATATTTGGTTCTAGTAATAACCATGTGTTTATAGGTCATGAAGATTTACCATTAAATTTACAGAGTGAAGACGGTATAGTTACTATAAACAGTACTGAAACAGTTGCAACTAGAGAATTTGTTGATAATACATATTTATCCAAGCAAGAAGCAGAAACTGATTATGCAGATAAAGATTATGTAAATTATGCAATACAAAATTTATCTGCTGCTTATATTACATATGATGTAGATGGTAATCCTTTCCCAACAAAAGCCGATTTAGATAATGCTACAGTATGGTATAAAAGAGGTACCGGTGCTATTCCTGCTGTAAATGATTATACTATTGTTTTAGCTGATGAAGAGCATGAAGAAAGTGGAGTAGCTCCGGCTACTAGATATATTTGTGTAGAAGTAACTAATAATATACCAGTATGGAATTTTCAATTTACTTTAAATAGTAGTAATTTTAGTCAGGCTCAATGGGATGCTTTAAATTCTGGTATAACAGCAGACTATATTACTGGTGATGGTACAAATGTTCCAAGTATTACAAAAAATGCTAGTGATATCAATGATTTACAAGAAGATGTAGCTAACTTAGATTTACATACAAGAGATACAGATAATCCTCATCAAGTAACTAAAGAACAAGTTGGTTTAGGTAATGTTGATAATACTTCTGATTTAGATAAGCCTATTTCTAGAGCAACACAAACAGCTATAAATCTAGTAACAGGTACAGTAACTGCACATACTAGAAATTCTTCTATTCATGTAACATCAGAACAAAAGCAGATTTGGGATAATAAACAAGATGAATTAGATAAAGATCAGATGGAAGCAGTTAATTCAGGTATAACTGCTGAAAAATTAGAAGAATTAGAGGCTAAGCAAGATGCTTTAAAAATGGGAAATCATATTAATATATCTAATGATGTAATTAGTGTATTAGATGATTTATCAACATATGATAATAGTACAACACAATTTGTAAATAGATATACTAATAATTTAGTTAATTACTATAATAAATCACAATTAGGTGGTGTATATAAATATCAAGGTGAAGTAGCAACTTTTAATGATTTACCTACAGGCAACACAAGATTATCTGATGATTATTTAGAATTAGAATATATTACAGCTGATAATTTACAATATATAGATACTGGTTATAAAGCGAATAATCATACTAAAGTAGTTGCAAGTTTTAAATTAATAGATGGTTTAGATAATTGTATTTATAGTACTGCATGGAGTGAAGGTAATAAAATTAGATTTGGCGCTAATTATAGTACTAATAGAGCTACTTTTATATATGGTACACAATCTTATAGTATGGATACCGATTGGGGTAATACAAAGCATACAGTTATGCAAGATAATACTAAATTAAAAGTAGATAATGTTACTCTTTCGACATATTCAGATATTCCTCACTTTAGTTTAGATTCTACTTTATTTTTATTTAAAGGCAATGATGCTAATGTTAGAATTTTAGTTACAAGTATATATGACTTTGCGGTTTATGAAGATGATACAATTGTTTTAAATTATATTCCTGCTTATAATAAAGTTATTCGAGCTGCTGGTATGTATGATTTAGTTACAAATACTTTTCATACGAGTATGAGTGGTACAGATTTTGTTATAGGTGAAAGAAAATCTACTTTACAAGAAGGATTAGTTTATAAAGTATTAGATGAGAATACTTTTTATACTTGGTATAATAATAATTGGGTAAATATCGGACAAATATATAAACCAGGTGATGGTATTGCAATTGATCCAGATGGTACAATTCATATTTCTTCTGGAAGTGTAATTACAACAGATGATGTAACTATTATAAAACAGCCTAATTCTTCAAATATTACTGCTATTGGTTTACAAACTAAATCTAATGATATTATGTATGATTGGATTGGTACTAAACAAGAGTGGGAAGCAGGTAGAGCTAATCATACAATAGCGGATGATTGGATTTGTTGGATTACAGATGATGATAATGAAGTAGATGCTGGGGTAGCAAATTTAGCACAAGTAGCTTCAACTGGTAATTATTATGACCTTATAAATCGTCCACTAAATTTACCAGATTTACCCTTACCTGAAAAAAACACTAATAATTTAATATTAAGGTGGAATTATGTAAATCAACAATTAGAGTGGATTGTTGAAAGTTAATAATTTAACTAGAAGTAACTATAATTACAGATTCTTTTTCAGTTCTATATATAAGAAAAATTATACAAAAAGAGATTCTAATGAGTATTCGTCAAGGTGATACTGTAATTGCAAATAAAACTAATCCTACGGTATATACAGCTGGAAATGGTATAAAGATTGACAATTTGGTAGTTTCTTCGCAAGCCAAGTATATATTTGATATGGGAATAGCTCAAAATGAATGGATTGTTACACATGGATTAAACGATTATCCATCTGTAGTAGTTGTTGATAGTGGAGGAAACACTATCGAATGTGGGGTAGATTATTTAAGTCCAATGCAATGCAAAGTTACAATGAATGCACCTTGTAAAGGAAAAATCTATTTTAATTAAAAGCCGTATGTAAGGAGTCAACAAAAATGGCAAGTAAAAAAGTAGTAGTCGATTTAGACTTGAAACAGAATGAGTTGCAGAATGCTGTGCTTCAAGTATTAAGTGGTGCACCTTCAACTCCTAAAGCTGGTCAAATCTGGTATAATTCGACAGATCACTTGGTCTATTTCTATAATGGAACAAGTTCAATTCCAGTTGGTTATTTACCACCTGCAACAACAAGTACTTTAGGTGGTGTAATTATTGGTACAAATATTTCAGTAGCTTCTGATGGTACAATTTCTGTTGCAGATGCTACAAATGCTGTAAAAGGTTTAATCAGAATTGCAACAGATGCTGAAGCCACTGCAGGTAGTTTAACAAGTGTAGCAGTTAATCCATATCAATTAAAATCTGCAATTGATACAGCTTTAACAGGTGCATTACATTATGCTGGTGGTTGGGCAATTACTACATCTACAACTGATTATTCTGGTATTACATTACCTGTAAAACAAGGTTATATGTATTTAGTTACAGGTACTGGTCCTGCTACAGTTGGTGGTGTTGAATGGAATCCTGGTGACTATTTAGTATTTAATAAAGATGTTGCAGTAGGCACAACAGTAACTTCTGCTGATGTTGATAAGATTGATAATACAGAAGCGTCTGATTTAGTTCGTTTAAATACAACTCAAACTTTAACAAATAAAACAATTGATGCTGATGATAATACAATTTCAGATTTAACAACATCAAACTTTAAATCTGGTACAATTGTAACAACAGTTGGTCCTGCAAGTGGTACTGGTGCAGCAACAGATACAGAATTAGCAACATCTAAAGCTGTTCGTACGGAATTAGATACTAAACAAGATAAAGTTGCCGCTGGTACACAATATAATATCGTTGCATATTCTGGTACACAAGGCACATTTGATACTTTAACAAGAGTTACAAGTGTTGGGACTGTTTCGAGTGCTTCCGATACAGCAATTCCAACAGAAAAAGCTGTTGCAAGTGCTATTGCAAGCGCTATTACGGGTACAAAACAAGTTGTACAAAATCCTTCTTTGACTACAGTTGGTGGTGTATGCACATGGACAATTGCAAATACTGCCGCTACTGCAGATGTAGTTGCATCTATTAGAGAAGTAGCAAGTGGAGCTGAAGTAATTGCAGATGTTACATATACTGCACAAAATGTTGTAGTTAAAATTAATAGTGCAGAGAATATTGCAGCAGATACATATCGTGCGGTTATTTTAAGCTAATTTAAAGGATAAAGGGGTTGAATTATTATGACAAAGTTTTTAAATGCAGATGTAGATACTACTTTGGGTAGTTCAGCCCCTAGTGATATAAAAGTTTCTTCTCAAAAAGCGGTTAAAACATATATTGATACAGAAGCAGATAAAAAAGTAGCAAAAACTTCTTCTGTTAATCAATTATATGGTACAGATAATTCTGGTAATCAAACTACCCTTAATATTTCAGATTTTGCAGCGGCTTCTGATTTGACTAACCTTTCTGGTGTAACTTTTAGAACTTGGGGGGGTAGTGAATAATGAGCCTAATATTTGTTGGTACTGATTCTCAAAGTTCAATTCCTGCATTGGTAAAAACTGTATTACCTACTTTAGTTGATAAAAGTGTTACAACTAATGGTGTATATGATCCAGCTGATGATAATGCAGATGGATATAGTGAATTTACAGTTCAAGTACCTATACCTACTTTAACATCTTTAAATGTAACTCCAACTACTTCACAACAAAGTATTACACCTCCTACTAATACTGCATATAATGATATTACAGTAAATGCAGTAACTTCATCTATCGATGCAGATATAGTTTCTACAAATATTAAATCTGGTGTAAATATTTTAGGTGTAAATGGTAGTGTAGTAGAATTACAAGGTGAAGAAATAGGTATTACACCAACAACAAGTCAACAAATCATTACTCCAACAAGTCCTGCAAATGGAATTACTAAAGCTACAGTAGCAGCAGTCACAAGTACTATAGATAATAATATAATTGCAAATAATATTAGAAATGGAGTAAGTATCTTAGGTGTTTCTGGAGATATAATAGAATCAAATGAAACAACTCTTAATGTAACTCCAACTACTTCTGCACAACAGCATGTTCCTACTGGAGCATATACAGGATTTAATGAAGTAAATGTAGCAGCTGTAACTAGTAGTGTTGATAGTAATATAGCAGCAAGTAATATTAAAGATGGAGTAACAATTCTAGGAGTTACTGGAGAAGTAGTTGAATTAAAAGGCGAAGTAAGAAGTGAATCTTTGACTTCTACAGCTGGAAATACATTTACTCCAAGCTCTAGTAAAAATGGTATTACTAGTATTACAGTGACTCCAAATAATGAAAGTAGAACAGTAACACCAAGTATAAGTCAACAAACAGTAGGTGTAAATACTGGTTATTCAGGAAATGGTACTATAACTGTTAACCCTGTTACATCATCGATAGATGCAAATATTACCGCAAGTAATATTAAAGATGGTGTGAGTATTTTGGGTGTTACTGGAAGTTATGGTAAACTAGGTACAAAAAATATAACTATTAATGGTACATATAATGCAAGTAGTGATAGTAAAGATGGCTATAGCTCTGTAACAGTAGCTGTTCCTAATGGTACAGAAGTAGGATCTGGTTCAACTAATGGTACATATACTCCAACAAGTCCTAATATTGGTTTTAGTTCGTTTACTGTAAATGTTCCAGCAGAAACAATGTTTGGTCTTACTAGAGCTCAATTAGAAGGTAATATTACTAATGGTACAATTGTATATCCAGGAACTAATTTGATATTAGATTTAACTGAAATTTCTAGTTTTCCTGCTTATGGTATGCAATATAGATTTTATGGAAGAACAGATTTAAGTGAAGTAAAATTTAGTGATTCCGAATATATTACTATTAGTCAAAATGCTCTTATGAATGCATTTACAAATTGTACAAATATTAACTGTACTTCTTTTTCTAAAATTAGAACAATTAATAGTTCTGGTTGTTGGGATATGTTCAAGGGTTGCACAAATTTAAGTGGAAGTCTGGGTTATATATATTTTACGAATTTAACTACAATAGGAAGTGGTGGATGCTATGAAATGTTTTATGGATGTAATAAAATTAAAGTAGTTCGTTTTACTGCTTTGAATAGTATAGATGGTTTTACAGGTCCACTTTATTATGCTTTTAATAACTGTACTTCCTTAACAGATATTTATTTTAATGCATTAACAGCGAGTTCTTTTGGTACAAGTTATACAAATCATTTTTATAATATGTTATATGGATGTACAGGAGTAAAATTGCATTTTAAGAGTAATTCATCCGGATTATCTACTAAGATTGCTGGTTTAAGTACTTATCCGAATTTTGGCGGGACAAATACTCAAATTTTATATGATTTATAAAGGTGATTTAATATGCCAACAAGTGTACACGTTAATGAGTTAAAAATTAATAAACTTACTAAAGCACAGTATGATGCTGCTGTATTAAATCATACTATTGGTGATAATGAATTATCTATTATTACTGATCTTTCTGCTAATATACAAGTAGATACTATGCCTGCTGCTTCAGCAAGCTTTGTAGATCAGATATATGAATATGTTGGTACTACTGACGCAAATTATACAAATGGATATTTCTATAAGTGTGTAAATAATTCTGGAACATATACTTGGGAAAGAATTGATGTACAGCCACATGGTGATCCTTTACCTTCTCAGACAGGTAATAGTGGTAAATTTTTAACAACAAATGGAACAACTCCTAGTTGGGCAACCGTAGATGCATTACCTTCTCAAACTGGTCAATCAGGTAAGTTTTTAACTACAGATGGTACAGATGCGAGTTGGGGTAATGCATTAGCAAATGAAACTCATTATTCAGGTAGTTCTGCATCAATTGCCTTAACAGAAAATACATTAGCTTCTAATAAAGATTCTGTTGGTGGTGTTATAATTGGTTATAATGCACAAGGTACGAGTGGTCAAGGTTATGAAATTGTTATTGGTAACAGTGCTAAAGCTTCTTGGATGGGAAATGTTACTATTGGTTATGCTGCAGATGGTGCGGGTTATGATGGTTCAGTAACAATTGGTGATAGTGCAAAGACTGATAAAAAAACAGGTGGAAGTTCTTTAAGTCGTGGTACAGCTGTTGGTGGTAATGCAAATGCAAAAGGTAATAAATCTGTAGCTTTAGGATATAATGCTAAAATAGATGGTGATGGATCGATACAAATTGGTGAAGGTAATCATACTGGTGATAATTCATTTTATGTAACTAGTTATAAATTAATGGATCTTTCTGATGGTACTATACCAGAATCTCGTTTGGCAGACACTACTAGTGCTATAACAGGTCAAGCATTAGTACTAGATTCTACAGGCAATGCAGTTTGGGCAACAGTAGATGGATTACCTTCACAATCTGGTCAATCTGGAAAATATTTAACGACTAATGGTACTAGCGCTTCATGGGCTACGGTAGATGTATTACCCAGTCAAACAAGCCAAAGTGGAAAATTTTTAACGACTAATGGCACCACAGCAAGTTGGGATACTCCTGTTGTGGCTACATTAAAAGTATGGGGAGCTGGTGAATAATGGGTATATTAGTAATTGGTACAAATAAAGCAGTAAAAACACCTGCTCAAATAAAAGAAGTAGGGATTATTCCTACAGGTACTTTAAATATTACACAAAATAATACATATAATGTTACAAATTATGCATCAGCTGTAGTTAATGTAAGTGGTGGGGGTGTAAGTGGACCAAGTATTGCATTAAGAAAAGGTGGTACAGGTAATGCTTATGTATATAAAGGTACAACTGGAATAGACATTGATGGTGCAACAGGAGTTGGTGGAAGTTATACTTTTTATTACGAACATTATCAAAATAGTGCTTTAACCGGAACAGCTATTCTTAATGCTGAAAATTTAACTACTGTATTAGCATACCAAGGTTTTATGTATGCATTTTATCAATGTACAGGTATAACTTCAACAGGTTTGAGTAGTCTTACAACTATATCTGGAGATTATGCTTTTAGAAATGCTTTTTATGGTTGTACAAATTTATTAACTACAGGTTTAGATAGTTTAGTAGAATTTACAATGATAAATACAGGCCATCAGATATTTCAGCAAGCTTTTTATGGTTGTACGAGTTTGACTAAAACTGGTTTAAGTGGATTACGCTGTGTTAATTCTGGTAGTAGTGGTTCGCCAAGCTCTACAAATTCTTTATGTAATAAAATGTTTTATGGTTGTACAAGTTTGACAGATATAGATATGGATAAACTTTGCCGTATAAATGGTAATTATTGTTTTGCATATATGTTTTCTGGATGTACTGGATTAACAAGTGTAGAATTTCCTAGTCTAGCACGGGTTGAAGCTACAGGAGCTTTACAATATATGTTTCAAAATTGTACAAATTTAACAAGTATATCATTTCCAAATTTATATTATGTAAATGTGAATGCTCAATTTAGTAATTTAGTAAACGGAATTACTGGATGTACTATACATTTTCCATCTAATTTACAAGCAACTATGTCTAGTTGGACTTTCGGTGGAACAAATACTGTTGTTTCGTTTGATTTACCTCAAACATATGCATATATAGTAGATGGTATTGAGCATTATCGTTACGCTGAATATGATACTGCAACAAGTTTAGCATTTATTAATCAAAGTGGAACAAGTATAGAATATACCAACGGTACTACATTACCTTCTGTGGGTGATAGGATGTATAGTGATACAGAGTGTACAATTCTTTATGGATCAATTAGTTCTATTGTATAAGGGATTTTAAGATATGCCAACAAGTACAGATATAACCAAATTAGTTATCAATCAATTAACAGAAGCCCAATATGATGCCGCTGTTCAAGCTGGTACTATTGGGGCTACTGATATTTGTTTTCTAACAGATGCAGAAGCAGGACAAATTATACAAGTATCTACAATGCCTACTGCGGCTTCAACAGAAGAAGGAAATATTTATCAATTTGTTGGTACAACAGGTACATATACAAATGGTTACTTCTATAAATGTATAAGCGACGGGGGAAATCCTGCCACTTATTCTTGGCAGCAGATAAATGTACAACCACAAGGAAGTTCATCTCTTTCTACATTATCCGATGTAAGTATTACTTCTGTAACTTCTGGACAAGTTCTATCTTATAATGGGTCTGATTGGGAAAATACTACTAAATATGCAGCGCAAATAGTAGATTATACTGCATAAAGGAGCAGACTAATGAGTAAATTATATTTGGGTTCCAGAGAAGTTACTGCAGCAAAAGCACTTTTTCACTCAACTGTTCCTTATATGGATTTTTTAATAGATTCTAATGGGGTTTTACAAAAAGGGGAACATGTTATTGATTTAATGGGAGCGACTGATTTAAGTGCTAGAGTATTTTATCAGGCGTATCAAAATAGTACAAATGTTGCAGGCGCTGCTAATTTTAGTTCTTTAACAACATTAAGTAATACATATTCATGCTATCAAATGTTTCAGAATTGTACTGGGATAACAAGTGTTGATTTATCAAATCTTAGTAGCGTAACAAGTTCATATGTTTGTGAATATATGTTTGATGCTTGTACGGGTATACGAGGAGCTTTAGATTTATCAAGCTTACAAACTGTTTCTGGTGCATATGGTTGTGCATATATGTTTAGAGGTTGTACTGGAATAACGAGTGTAGATTTATCTGGTTTAACAACCGTATATAACTCAACTGGATATGCTTGTGCATATATGTTTCAAAATTGTACAGGTATTACTACTGTTGCTTTACCCCAAACTGTAGCAGGAGGTAAATCTGGATTTAATTATATGTTTTCAGGATGTTCGAGCCTAACTACAGTTACAGGATTTAAAGAGATTACAGGTAGTTATGATAATTGTGGAAGCGGAATGTTTAAAGGATGTAGTAATTTACAAACAATACCATTTGCACCTACTTCATTGTGTTATGCAAAATATAATAACATATTTGAAAATTGTACAAGTTTACAGACAGTAGATTTATCTAATATTACATCTGTTGGTTATGGTTATGCGCTTAACTATTCTTTTAGCGGTTGTACAAGTTTAACTTCACTTGATTTATCTAACATTGAAACAATTTCTGGTACAAGCTGTTGTAGCTGTATGTGTAGAGCTTGTTCTAGTCTAACTTCGATAGATTTATCTTCACTTACAAGTATTACAGGAGCTAGTAGTTGTAGTTATATGTTTTGGAATTGTGGTAGTTTAACATCTGTAGATTTATCTTCACTTACAACAATTAATAGCTCAGAAGCTTGTTCTTATATGTTTCAAGATTGTACAAGTTTGACGTCTGTAGATCTATCATCTTTAGAAACGATTAGTGGTACTAGTGCGTGTAGTTATATGTTTTATGGTTGTACAGCTCTTACTAGTATACAATTTAGCAGTTTAACTACGGCAGCAACTTCAAATAGTTTGCAATATATGTTTAGTGGTTGTACATCTCTTACAAATGTAGATTTTGGTAATTTAAGTACTTTGGCTGGAATGAGTTATACATTTCAAAATTGTACAGGTTTGTTAAATATGGATTTTAAATCTGTAGCTGAGATAACAGGTTCTCTTAGTTATACTTTTGTAGGTTGTTCCAATTTGAGAACAGTAAAATTTAGTAGATTAAATAGGTTGAATTCTAATTATTCTTCGTTTTCTAATACATTTAATAGTTGTACTTCTTTAACTACAGTAAGTTTTCCAATGTTAACATATGTTCGTGCTAATGCAACTTTTGGTAATACAATGTTATCTACTTGTACCGGAGTTACAGTTAGATTCCCAATGGCATTACAATCTTCTATTAGTTCATGGAGTTATGTAACAGGTGGATTTGGTGGAACAAATACTACTGTTCTTTTTGATATTGTGGGAACTTTAACTGGAGCAGATACAAATTCATATACAAGAAGAGAATATGATAGTACATCTACAGCAATTGCTTGGACATATAATGATACTGTATATTATACTTCTGGTACAACTGAACCAGTAGTTGGTGATACAATTTATAGTGATTCATCTTGTACAACATCAGTAACAACAATAAGTTCTATAGCATAGACAATTATAAAGGTATATAAAATGGCTACAACTACAACAAATGTAGAACAACTTAAGATAAATGTTATGACTCAGCAGCAATATAATACTGCTACAAAAAGTGCTACTGAATTATATCTTGTAACTGATGCAAAAGTTGATTATGCTACGGATGTAACCAATAAACCTACTATTCCATCTACCGCTGCTGATGTCGGAGCTGTTGCTAAAACAGGTGATACAATGAGTGGTAATTTAGGTTTTGGCTCAGCTAATAAAATAGAATTTCAAGGATCTGGTTCTTATAAACAGTCTATACAAAGTGAAAGTTCAACTAGTTTAAAGTTTGGATCTACTTATGGTACGAGTTATAATATAATAATGGATTTAGGACGGACAGAAATTAGACCTGTTACAAATAATTATGGATATATTGGATCTACTAACTATTATTGGGGTGAAGGTTATATAAAAACATTAAATTCTACCGATGTAAAATGTACTACTCTTACTGCAACATATCTTACAAATAATAATATAGGAAATAATCTTACTGTTCCAAATGTAGCAGGTAAAGTAGCTGCTCAAGTAACTAGTTTACCAACTGCAGCTGTGGCAGAAGAAGGTAATATTTATCAGTTTGTAGGAACAACAACTTCTAGCTATATAAATGGTTATTTTTATAAGTGTGTAAGTGATGGAGCAACACCAACTCCTACCTATTCTTGGGAAGCAGTAAATGTTCAAGAGGGTGGTTCTAGTTTACCAAGTCAGACAGGTAATAGCGGTAAATTTTTAACTACTGATGGCACTGATGCTAGTTGGGCACCTGCTCTTGTTAATAATACAACTTCTACTTATAGTTTGTCTATTGAAGGCTCTATTACATCATCTGCTTCAGATGCTTCTGATTTAGCAATTAAAGGTTCGATTGGTTCAAATGCGCAATATTCAATAGCGATTGGAACAGGTTCTTCTTGTAATTCACATTATTCTGTAGCTCTAGGTGCAAATTCTTATGCGGATTATTATGCTACAGCTATTGGTAGATCTGCTTCTGCTAGTGATACAAATGCAGTTGCATTAGGTAATGGAGCAAGGGCAAGCGGTCAAAATTCTATTCAACTTGGTTCAGGTTATAGAACAAATGCGTATAATAGTACTGCAAATACTTTCAAAGTAGCAAATGCCAATGGCAACTATGAAATGATGTCAGCAGATGGAACAATACCAGCTGATCGTTTAAAAAATGCAATCAATAAATATTCAACGATGCCAACTGCAGCAAGTACAAATGAAGGTTGGATAGTTCAATATATAGGAACAACTGATTCTACCTATACACATGGTCATTTGTATGAATGTATTTCAGATGGTGGAGTTACTCCAGTATATAGTTGGTCAGAAGTACAATTAGGAGGAGGTAGTAGTTTACCTTCTATGACAGGAAATAGTGGCAAGTATTTAACAAATGATGGAACAGATGCCAGCTGGTCAGCCGTTGTAACATTTAGAGTATGGGGAGGTAATGAATAATGCAAGCATTAGTCCTTGGTAATGGTGGTACAGTAACCATTCCTGCAGTAATAAAATCAGTTGGAACTTCTTTGGGTTTAGGTGCAACTCAACTCGTTGGTGAATTGGATTCTAATGGTAAGCTTCGATTTCCTTCTACTGTATATACCCCAGACTTTACCGGTTACACTATGCCTTGTAGAAGTTATGAGTTAGCATACCAATTCTATGGATCAGAGAATAAATGTGGTGGGAATCTTGTATTTACTGATTTAACAAGCCTTTGTGGTGGATTTAATACAGAAGGTGCTTATGCAGGAAATGGTTATTTTTTATATTATACATTTAGTTCAAATACTAGTATAACTTCTGTTTCATTTCCGGCTTTAGTTACTATAGAAGCGTATAGTTATTATTCAATGTATTATACATTTAGGTATTGTAGTTATTTAACATCAGTTTCATTTCCAGAACTTACTACAGTTGATTCAGATAGCTCACAATATCTTTTTGGTTATGCTTTTCAAGGTTGTAATAGACTTACTACTATAAATTTTCCAAAATTGGTTACATATAGAGTATATAATGCTATTCTTTATTATACTTTTTATCAATGTACGGGTTTAACTACAGTAGAATTTCCAGAATTAACAACTGTAGAATTAGTTACAACAAGTTCTTCCGGCTATATATTTTATAATACTTTTTATGGGTGTACAAGTTTGACTACAGCTAGATTTCCAAAATTATCAACTATTACAGTGGTAGCAAATTCTACTAGTGTATTTTATCGCACATTTCAAAATTGTACTGCATTAGCAAATGTATATTTTAATTCTGATATATCTTGGAGTAGTGTATTAACTAATCCATTTAATCAAATGTTATATGGATGTTCTAATGTAACAGTACATTTTAAATCATCTATGCAATCTGCAATAAGTGCTTTATCAAGTGCAATTGCAGGATTTGGTGGTAGTGATACAGTAATATTATACGACTTATAAGGAGTTTATAAATGCCTACTTCTACAGATGTATCTAATCTAAAAATAAATCAACTTACAACAGCTCAATATAATACAGCTGTGTCTGGTGGTACAATTGGTCAATATGAGTTATCTTTTTTGACTGATGCTACAATGACTTTATTTCAAAGTGCTTCTGCTACATTAGCTACAAATGCATGGTCAAGTAATACTCAAACTGTAAATGTAACAGGTGTAACTGCATCTAACTTTATTATGGTATCTCCAGCTCCTTCTAGTGTTGATGATTATGTAGCAGCAGATATTAGATGTACAGCACAAGGTTCCGGTACTCTTACATTTACTTGTGCAACTGTTCCGAGTAATGCGATTACAGTTAATGTAGGTATTTTTGGGTAAAGGAGGCTATTAGATGATATATAATACAACTCTTAAAGGTGGCGGGGATAATAAATATACAATAAAATTTACCAAAGATAGTAATAATAAGTTAACTGGTCCTGCTGCTGGGTTAGATATAACAGGTATAACTGATATTGGTTCTTATGTGTTATATAATAAATTTTATACAGATTCTACTGGGCGTAGTTATTCTAATTTAACAGGTCCGGCTTTTTTAAATAGTACAAGTTTAACTACAATCTCTGGCACTTATGCTATTGCATATTTTGCATATTATAATACTTTTACTTCAACTGGGTTAAATAATGTAACTACAATTTCAGGTGATAATGCTTGTCAAAGTGCATTTGGTTATTCTACATCAATTACTGCAGCAAACTTAGATTCCTTAACTACAGTTAGTAATCAATACGCATGTGCAAATATGTTTAATAGTTGTACTAATTTAACATCTTTAAACTTAGAAAATTTAACCACAGTTACTGGTAATTATGCTTGTGCTGGAATGTTTAATGGGTGTACTTCTTTAACTACAGTAGTTATGGATCGTTTATCTTTATCAAGTCTTTATAATTATACTTTTAATAATATGTTTTATGGTTGTACGGGGCTTACATCTGTTAGTTTAAAAGGTGCAACTTCTATTGCTCAGTATACAGGTTCATATGGTTGTAATTATATGTTTTATAATTGCACAAATTTACAATCTGTAGATTTAAGAAATGTAACAGCTATAAATGGAGCATATAGTTGTTCTTATATGTTTAGTAATTGCCAAAAATTAACAAATGTTAATTTGAGTAGTCTTACAAGTATATCAGGAAATAATGCATGTAGTTATATGTTTCAAAATTGTAAAAAACTTACAAGTACTTGTTTTTCTAACGTTACAACTTTTAGTGGAAATTATACTTGCTCTTATATGTATAGTGGATGTGATTCACTTGTTGATACAGGTATTCCAGCAACAGTAACTTCTCTTACTCATAGTGGATATTATTGTACTTTTCAAAATTGTAAAGGTTTAAAAAGTACAGGTTTACAAAATATAACAAGTATAGCATATAATGAAGCACTGAATAGTACTTTTTATGGTTGTAGTAATCTTAAAAGTACAGGTTTAAATAATTTACAATCCGTTTTGAATTATTATGCTTGTGGAAGTACTTTTTCTAATACCAAAATAACTGATCCAGAATTAGATAGTTTAGAAACAATTAGTGGCGAAAGTGGATGTAATAGTATGTTTTATGATAATGTTGGTATTGATATTATGTCTTTTCCAAGATTATCAACACTTTCTAGTTCTTCTGCTTTAAATAGTTTTTTGAGTACTTGGAATAGTTCAGATGCATATAAATATTCTGTAAAAAAAGTATATTTTCCAAGTTTAACCTCTAGTAGTTTTGGAAGTTATACAAATCAATTTAATTACTTTTTAAATTATAGATATAATGTAGAAGTTCATTTTCCAGTAGGTTTGAATTCAACAATTGGATCTTGGAGTGATATAACTAATGGAATGAATGGAACAAACACTTCAATTTTATTTGATTTGATTCCTTCTTCAATAAGTGCACCTTTAGGATCTGTTGTTTATGTAGATGATTTAAGGGTTATAAATAAAGTGCATACAAGCTATACAGGAGCTGTACCTCCTGGAACAACAACCGTTACAGCAATAAGTTCTACGAATCAATTAGCTCAATTTACAAATGATTTTAGTAGTACGAGTACAGTATCTATTAATTTTTCTAATTATACTTATTATACTCCTACTATTAGTTGTAATATATCCGGAGCTGAATATGTATTAACTGTTAATATCAGTGGTGTAAATAAAGAATTTACTTCTACTACAGGCTTTTCTGGTACAAATGGTATGACAGGAACTATTACAGCAAGAAAAGATGGATATGTATTTAATAGTGTAAATGTTACTTTTGGAACTACTAGTAGTATAGTATTAACAGGTACACGGGCTACAGTTGTTGATTATACAGGTTTCCCAACAGATTGGACAGTACAATCAACCTATGCTTCATATTGGAGTACTAATTTATCTGAACAAACAATTGTTGTACATCCTTCTACTTATAGTAGTACTAGATCAACTTGGGCATATATAGAAATACCTATCCCAACAGGTGTAACTAGTACTACTATTACAGGATCATCTAAAGTATCAAGTGAATCTGGATGTGACTGGGGCTTTATGTATTATTGTAGTGATACAGTAGTTACTCCTACAGGTTCTAGTGTTCCTACTGGCGGTACTGAGATTTATAGAAGAAGTGGTGTAGAATCTGATTATACAACATTCTCAGTAACTTTAAATACTTTACCAACAAATTATTTATATCTAGTATTAGGTTGGTATCAAGATTATTCTGCACAAGGCGGTACTCATTCTATGTATGTAAAACCAATAACTATTAGTTGGAATTAATATATAGAAATGTAGAAAATAGTGAAGGATTTCTTAACCAAAGAGATCCTTCTTTTTTATGTATTTTAAGTTCTATTATGTATAAGATTTATAAGGTATTTTTATAATGACAAAGCCATTACGATTATATGGTTGGGAATTAGATAATCCAACTCCAGAAGATATTTCACCAGTATATACAGATACAGCAACCTTATCAAAGGGTTTACCTCTTTATGATAATACAGGTGAAGTTATACCTCAATCTTGGGTAGGTAATATAGATACTACTAATAATACTTTTGATTTAATGGAAAAACGAGAATATTATAATCACGAAAGTGAAAATAGTGCTATATTATATTTATATGAAATAGATACAGGAATAGAAAGACATTATTATATAAAAGAAAATAATAATTATATAGAAGTTACAAATCAAGTACAAGTTACAGATGAAATTTGTTCCACTTATACCGAATATTATTATTGGCATTCTAGTAGTTCATATTCAGATCCAGATCCAGAACGGTATTGGAATTTACTTGGTGTAGCAACTCCTCCATATAGTACTTCAAGTGCTTTTGTGGGATATCCATATTATTTTGGTACACAACAAGTTTATTTTAAGCATATGCCAGATTTTGGTATATTTGTTCCAGATTGTAAAACAGTACAAGAGGGGGAAGATACTTCTAGCTATACTTATGGTTGTATAGATACTTTACAAGATTATTCGAGTAGTCGTACAGTATATAGATATGGAAGTTCAGCTGCTTGTCGTGTACATAATAGGCGGTTATTATATAATTCTAAGTATTATTATGTCAAAACATTAGATTTAACAACTAATAAAACATACTTAGGTTATTTAAATGGTAGCAGAGCACTTTATTGCAAAAATTCAGATCTTAATGCATATACGTATTCAAATATACCTCCACAATCTATTGTATATAGCAATAATCCTGCACTTAGCGATGAAATAACAGGTACAATAAAAGGGGTTGTTGATACTACAACAAAATATATATACATAAATTATTGCAGAAAAGATGCACTTTATAGATTTGAAGTGGCAAGAAGAGAACCTAGCTTGGATACAGATATTTTACCATGGGAAGCATAAGGAAGTAATAAATGACTTATATAAGAAATACAGCATTAGATTTGACTTATGATTATCATGATGGTAGTTATATACTTCCTTATACTGTTGCTAATATGCAAGGGTCTGCTTTTTATAAGCATTCTACAGTTACAGAAATAGATGTAAATAATATACCAATTGTAAATAATAGTTTAGTTATGGCATTTACAAATTGCCGTAATTTACAACATATTTCTAATATTCCTAATTCCGTAACTAATTTATATGGAGCATTTGTGAATTGTAGAAGTTTAGAAGAAGCTCCGGCTTTACCTACTGCAGTTGTTAATATAGATTGGGCATTCCGTGATTGTATTAACTTGACAAATCGAGTAACCA